>Ga0335080_10000045_pt1 | contig 126279 bp, 105 predicted proteins | sample Lox_Sample_34_FD_206720 | JGI IMG/M metagenome (GOLD analysis project Ga0335080, IMG submission 206720) | Soil microbial communities from Loxahatchee National Wildlife Refuge, Florida, United States - Lox_Sample_3.4 | ecosystem: Environmental > Terrestrial > Soil > Wetlands | place: USA... | reverse complement strand
CCAAGCGCAGGTGCCCGAACTCATCTCGTCCCACATCCTGCAAAACGGGCGCGCCTTCATGCATCTCGATGCCCCCTGCGAATTTGGCGCCTTCGGCGGCGACCACGATGCTGAAATAACGCCCGCGAGCATGCCGCTGCCGGATCAGTTCGGCAACCTCCTCGATATCGAATGGAACCTCCGGCACCAGAATCACATCGGCGCCCCCGCCAATGCCGCTGTAGGCGGCAATCCATCCCGAATCGCGGCCCATCACCTCCACAACAATCACCCGATTATGCGCCTCGGCGGTCGTGTGGACGCGGTCGATCGCCCCCGTGGCCACATTGACCGCGGTGTCGAACCCGAAGGTAAAGTCGGTGCCCGCCAGATCGTTGTCGATGGTTTTGGGGACGCCGACCACCTTTACGCCATTCGAAAACAGTTTCTGCGCTACCGACAGCGTGTCATCGCCGCCAATCGCAATCAGCGCGTCGCAGCCATGCTGCGTCAGATTCGCCATACAACGCTCCAGACCATCCGCGTGCTTGGCCGGATTCGTTCTTGATGTCCGCAGAATGGTGCCACCGCGCGGGAGAATCCCCCCTACCGTGGCGAGATCGAGGGGCATGGTTTTATCTTCCAGCAAACCGCGCCAACCCTCCATGAACCCCACAAACTCGTCGCCATAGTGGAAGGATCCTTTGCGCACGATCGCCCGGATCACTGCATTTAGCCCGGGACAGTCGCCGCCGCCCGTCAATACTCCTATTTTCATTGCCGGCTCCTGAAAATGAGTTCCTGTAAATCCACGCCCCGCGGAATGATCCGCGGCTAGTTCCATGTAAATGGGCTTGTACCTATCAGGTTATCACGCGATTTCAGGTAGCGCGGCAGGCCCGGGCAACGGGTTCGTAGCCTCCGGATCACGATGTTCTATTTAGAAACCTGCCTTCAAATCATTGGATGTTAAGATATTTTCTCGGCAACGCTGCGCGATCCCATCCGTTAAGCTCGCATCCTGGACGTTCTTGCTGGAGGGCGTCGTGAATACACTACCGGTTTTGATTGGCGCGTTATGCGTGTATGCCCTCGCCTATCGCTATTACAGCGCGTTCATTGCGGCCAAAGCGATGGCGATCGATGACCGCCGCACAACCCCTGCACACGCCTTTGCCGATGGCCACAACTATGTTGCCTCCCCAAAATGGGTCTTGTTTGGCCATCACTTCGCCGCCATTGCCGGTGCCGGCCCGCTCGTTGGCCCTACGCTGGCTGCGCAATTTGGATTCGCCCCCGGTTTTCTCTGGCTCCTGATCGGCGCAGTCCTGGCCGGATGCGTGCAGGACTTCACCGTGCTCGTCGCTTCTGTGCGCCATCGCGGCCGTTCCGTCGCCGATATTGCCCGAACTGAGATCAACCCCTTCGCCGGCCTTGTCGCCATGATCGCCGTGCTCTTCATCTTGTTGGTCACGCTGGCCGGGCTTGGCATCGTGGTCGTGAACGCTCTAGCCAACAGTCCTTGGGGCGTCTTCACGATTGGCATGACCATTCCAATCGCTATCGTTATGGGCCTGTGGATGTTCAAGAGCCACGCCGGGAAGATTACGATCACCGGGCCCAGCATCTTCGGCGTCCTGCTCCTCATCGCGAGTGTGGTTGCGGGCCGCTGGGTTGCGCAGACGGGCGTCGCAGCCGCCCTGACATTCACGCCGCATCAGATCACGATTCTGATGGCGATTTACGGCCTCGTCGCGTCTACGCTGCCGGTTTGGCTGTTGCTCCAGCCCCGCGATTATCTCTCGACCTACGTCAAGCTTGGCACCATTGCCGTCCTGATTGTAGGCGTGTTCGTCGTACATCCAGATATCCGGTTTCCGAATTTCACGCAGTTCGTCGCTGGCGGCGGCCCCATCATTAAAGGAAGGCTTTTTCCATTCCTGTTTGTGACTATCGCCTGCGGAGCGATTTCGGGCTTTCATTCGCTCATCTCTTCGGGAACGACCCCGAAAATGCTTGACCGTGAGTCTGATGCGCGTGCCATCGGCTATGGGGCCATGGTCTGCGAGTCGCTCGTCGGTGTGCTGGCGCTCATCGCCGCTTGCTCGATGTATCCCGGCGATTACTTTGCCATTAACACCACGCCCGAGGTATTCCACAAATTAGGTTTCGCGACCGTGAATCTGGATATGTTCTCGCGCGAGGTCGGCGAGAAACTGGCCGGACGTACCGGCGGCGCAGTTTCGCTCGCGATTGGCATGGCCCAGATTTTCCGAGGGCTCCCGCGCATGGATCGCTTGATGGGCTACTGGTATCACTATGCCATCATGTTCGAGGCCCTGTTTATCCTGACCACGGTCGATGCCGGCACGCGCGTTGCACGTTACGTTTTGCAGGAACTGCTCGGCAAGGTCTACAAACCATTCGGCAACACAGCCTGGTTGCCGGGCAATCTGGTGACCAGTTTGGTCGTAGTTCTGAGCTGGGGCTACTTGATTTACACCGGCAGCATTTCGACCATCTGGCCCCTGTTCGGAACAGGCAACCAGTTGCTCGCCACCATCGCGCTCGCGGTGAGTACAACTTTCCTCATCAACATGGGCCATGCACGCTATGCGTGGATCAGCGCTGCTCCCATGTGCTTTGTCGGAGTGACAACGGTGACAGCTGGCGTTCTGTCGATCCAGAATATCTTCTGGCCGCTGACCTCCAAGCCGGGCATGGTGTTCACCGGGTATCTCGACACCGGGCTCATGACCATCTTTATCGGGGGAGTCATCCTGGTGTTATGCAACGCGGCATGGACGTGGTATCGCGTGCTTGGCGGAGCCCCTGTCCCACAGGAGGCCTTTGGCCCGCCAGTCACCGCGAGCGGCGAGGTCAAGATGGGCTGTTGCTGAGGCTGCGCCCGGTGAGCCGATGGATGCCTATCGCGAAGCCTCGTTCAGAAGGTTTCGCAGCACCGCGACCTCAGCTTCGATTCCCGTCTGCAACGCTGGTTCGACGTCCGGCGCAAAGTATGGTGAGTGATTCGACGGGAGCGGGACGCCACCGCTTTTACTCTGGGCGAACTTCTGCGGGTCCGCTCCTCCCAGGTTCATGTACAGCGACGGAATACCCTCCTCGACAAAAAGGGAATAGTCCTCCGAGGACGCGATGGGTTCGGTGGTGATGACGTTTTGCTTTCCTAACGCAGATTCGAGCGGCTTTTTCAGCCGCTCAGCGAGTGCCGGATCGTTATATACCGAGTCGGTCATCTCCGGGTGCTCGATCAGCGGCTCTCGTTCTGCTCCCCCCGCCTGCGCCTCGCCCTTGACAACGCGCGGGATGGCTGCGAGAAGCTGCTTGCGCACCACATCTTTGTAGGTCCGCACGGTCAAGCCAAGTTCCGCCTGGTCGGGAATGATGTTGTTTTTTGTCCCCGCCCTTATATAGCCAACCGTGATAACAGCCATCTCTCCCGGCTTTACTTCGCGCGAAACAATGGTTTGTAGGGCCAGAATCGTGCGCGCCGCGATCACCACGGGATCAATCGTAGTCTGCGGCGAGGCGCCATGTCCTCCCTTGCCATAGATTGTGACCCGCAACGAATCGGCGTTCGTGTTGTAAATGCCAGGAGCGATCCCCACCTGGCCGGCCGGAAGATTGTTGCCGACATGCAGGGCAACGCCCATCGCCGGCTTCGGAAAACGCGTGAACAGGCCGTCGGCAATCATCTTCTTGGCCCCGCTGATGGTCTCTTCAGCGGGCTGGCCCACGAGCATCAGCGTTCCATGCCAGCTGCCTTTACTCTGCGCCATAATGGCTGCCGTTCCCGCCATCGCCGCCATGTGCAGATCGTGGCCGCAGGCATGCATCACTGGAACATCCAGTCCGCTGTCGTCCTTCGTGTGCACCTTGCTCGCATAAGCAAGCCCGGTCTTCTCTTCGACCGGAAGCGCGTCAAGTTCGGTGCGGAGCATGACCGTTGGCCCTTCGCCGTTCTTCAGAATTGCCACGACCCCGGTGCCACCAATTCCTTCTGTGACGGCGTAGCCCAGGTCTCGCAGGCGGCCGGCAAGTTTCGCCGCCGTCTGCACTTCGTGCGAGGAAAGTTCCGGAGACTTATGAAGATCGATATACAGATCGTGGGCCGACCGATAAACCCCGTCCACCTCCTTGGAGGCCGCTCCCGTCTGTGTACTGCTGGAAACAGCGAGCGCGAGAAGAATGCAGACCAGTCCTGCGGTTTTCATCATGCAGGGATCATATCTGCCAACATTGCAGCACCACAAGGAGCTGTGCTCGTGGCAAACCAGTGAAGGCGACCCCATTGATTCCGCCGTTCATCCGCTTCCTGCCTCGGGCCCCTGCCCGGCGCTACCGGCGTGTTTTGTCTGCCTGGCAGCCCGAACCTGCCGCGATATCGTTCATGGCAGGACCAGCGGCAGCGATATAATTTTCGCCGCCGTATCTCCTCCCTGAGAGGTCTTGATGCTTTCCTCGACAAATTTCTGGATGAGTTTTGCCGGGCTTATCTATCTTGCTGCCGGTGTCTGCGTGCTGCGAAAACAGATCAGCTCGGCTCGCGGTCTCGACAAGCTCATCACCTTGGGTGCCGTCTTCATTGCTGTTTCTCTTGCTGTTTTCGCACCCGAGCATTTCCGCGGCCCGAAGTTCATCCAGAGTATGGTTCCCTCCTGGATGCCGGTGCACTGGTTCTGGCCGTATTTCGTCGGATGCGCGCTCCTGGCCGCCGCCACCAGCCTTTCGCTGAGAGTGTTCGTGCGCTTGTCGTCCGTCCTCCTTGGATCGATGTTCTTTCTCTTTGTATGCACGATTTATCTGCCATCTGCGCTCGCGCATCCGAAAAGTCGATTCGCCTGGATCTACGCACTGAGAGACCTTTCTTTTGCCGCGGGCGCCTGGGCTCTCGCTGGGCTGCACAGCCGCGACTCTTGGCCGCGACTCTCGAAATGGATGATTCTGTTTGCGCGCGCCGTCCTGGCGATTGCTGCCATCTTTTATGGTCTTCAGCACTTTCTTCATCCGGAGTTTGCGCCCGGCGTTCCATTGGAACTGAAGACGCCGACATGGGTTCCATTCCCCATACTCTGGGCGTACATGGCCGGCGCTATTCTGCTGGCCTCCGGAATTGGTCTTGTCCTCAACAAGAAACCGAGGATGGCCGCAGCCTCAATCGGTGCGTTAATGACCGTGCTTACTTTATGCCCTTATCTGCTTATCCTGATGCTGGCCCTCGGCAAGCCGGCGCCGGAAGTCAATGAAGGCCTTAATTACCTCGCTGACACATTGCTCTATGCCGGGTCGGCGCTCGCCCTGGCGTCGGCACTGCCGCCGGCTCCTTGACACGGGCGTTCTTTCGAATCCTTTGCCCCATTTCCATCTTTAGTCATTCTCAATCTTTCCCGGCAAACGTCCGCCGGCAGAGGTTAAACTCATTGCATCTATGCGCGTCCTCGGCATCGACTGCGGAACGGAATACACCGGTTACGGTGTAGTTGATCTCCTCCCCGATGGCACGTCGAACGGCCGCCTGATCTGCATTGTTTGCGGTGCCATCCGGGTTTCTCCCCGCGATCCCATGGCCGTACGTCTATCTCGTATTTCAGTGGCCCTTGACGAACTCATTTCTCTTCATCATCCCGACCGCGTGGCCATCGAAGATGTTTTTTATGCCGTGAACGTCAAATCGGCTTTGAAGTTGGGGCAGGTGCGCGGCGTCGCTATGCTGGCTGCGGCTTCCGCAGGTCTCGAGGTTGCCGAGTACAGCCCTCTCTCCATCAAGTCGGCTGTGGTCGGATACGGCAAAGCCGAGAAGCATCAGGTGCAGCATATGGTGGCTCGTTTGCTTCGTCTGGATGAACTTCCCGAACCCGCCGATGCCGCCGATGCCCTCGCCATCGCGATCTGCCACCTTCACACCGCCGCAACCCTCGACCGGCAAGCTGGCCGTCCGCCGGCCGTGGCCCACCAGGTTCTTCCTTGACACTCGTCGCCCTTGTCACCAATCATTAACACCGGCCCATGTTGCGATCGTTCCTTCTTCGCTCATTGCTCGTTCTTCTTTTCCTTCCGGCGTGTGCCCGGGCGCAGTCTTCAATTGCTCGCAGCCAGACTCCTCCACCCGCAGCCCAGGTTCTGTTGTCCCCCGATACCCCGGTGGTCACATTCACGCTGGATTTCCCATCGTCCGAACCTGAACACTACGCGATCAGTCTCACCTTCGCCGGTACTGGCCACTATCAGTCAAATGGCCGCCTGTCGCTGGATTCAGATATCAGTGACACCTTCGATTTCGATTTCACGGTTTCGGAGGCCACGCGCTCCCGAGTCTTTGGCCTGGCCGCCAAGGCCGGATATTTTCAGAAGAACCTCGATTCCCACCGCAAGGACATCGCTTTCACGGGAAAGAAGACCCTCCGCTACACCGACGCCGTCCGCACCGGAGAGGCTACCTACAACTATTCCTCAAATCCCGCGGCCGACGAACTCACCGTCCTGTTCCAAAACCTTTCCACCACTCTTGAATTCGGCCACCGCCTCGACTACGACCGCCACTACCAGAAGCTTGCCATCGATCAGGAGCTAAAGCGCATGCAGGAAATGTTCAAGAGCAACGGCCTTGGAGAACTGACTGCGATTCGCCCCGTCCTTGAGCAGATCATTGCGGATCAGTCCATCATGAATATCTCGCGTGCGCGTGCCCAAAGACTGCTTGCACCCCCGCAATGACTCAATTTCCGGGTTTTTCACCGCTCCAATTCCCCGAATTCCCTTGACTTGGGCCAACCCCGGTTACAGACTTGGGGCATCCCATCGCGCCACGCGCCATGCCGGCTGGTTGCTGTTCTCAGGAGTCTGGTCTGCCAAGTCTGGTGGTGCCGCGTTCTACTGGCAACTCTCGCAGCCCGGCGGGGATTCTAAGGGATGGAAGCTGCAGCGGAGGTCATATGACGATCAGACTACGCAACGTGCTCGCCTTGGGAGCCGGGCTCGCCTCAATGGTATTCGTGTTTCCGGTGTTTTCCGCGTTGCCGGCCAATGCTGATTCCAGGATACGTATCGTCCGTCTCAGCGATGTCGAAGGCCCTGTCGGGATCGAACGCGCTCCCGGGGAAGGCCTTGAACGAGCCTTCCTCAACTTGCCTATTGTCGAAGGCACGCGCCTCAAGACCGGCAAAGCCGGCCGCGCCGAGATTGAATTCGAGGACAGCAGCACCATCCGCCTCGGCCCGAACAGCGAACTCAGTTTCACCCGTCTCGCCCTTGGCGACGACGGAAACAAGCTCAATACTGCCCAATTGCTTTCCGGCACCGCCTACGCGAGTTTTCACCAAAAGAAGGGTGATCAGTTCCGGCTTGATTTTGCCCAGGAATCGGTTGCGGTTTCCAGTTCCGCCCATTTCCGTCTCGTGCTTGATGACGCAAGCCATGCAACCATGGCCGTCTTCAAAGGCGCGGTGAACGCTAGCGGGCCCTCGGGCAACTTCGATGTCGCCGAAAAACACAGCGCAACCATCGACCTCGCCGCGACGGCGAGCACTCAGAAGAGTGCGTTTGTCATCGCAAAGAACTTTGAGCAGGATCCGCTGGATAGCTGGGACCGCCAGCAGAACGATTATCACGAGCGCTATGCCAACGCGGGCGCGTCAAACTGGGCATCCAGCCTTTCATCGCCCTATGGCTATGGGGTGAGCGACATGAACTACTACGGCAATTTCATGACGGTCCCCGGCTATGGCTTCGCCTGGCAACCTTTCTTTGTGGACGCCAGTTGGAATCCCTTCATGGATGGTGCCTGGGCCTGGTATCCAGGCGCTGGTTATACGTGGGTCTCGGGATATCCCTGGGGATGGATGCCATACTACTACGGCAATTGGGCGTTCGCTCCCGGCTACGGCTGGATATGGCAGCCGGGGAACTGGAGCTCATGGTCCGGCCTTCCGCGCGTTGTAAATACTTCCGCGGCAGTGATTCCCAAGGTTCCCGTCAACGGTCATCAAACGGTTTTGGTCGGCAAGGGCCTTACTGCCATCCCGGCCATGGCGTCCGGCAAGCTCACGATCAAGCCCGGTTCGGCCGGCTTCGGGGTGCCGCGCGGCTCCGTGAACCATCTTAACCACATTGCGAAGTCGATCGAACGTGATCCGCATCCGGTCGTCGTTTCGATGCGGCCACCGGCTGAGAACAGCGGCTTTGCTCCAGCACTTTCCGGTGGGTCGCTGGCCGCGTCGCCAAGGTCGTCCAGGCCGGCCATGCCCCCGTCCACGTCGGGCCATTCCGGTCCGCACAAGTAACTATGCGCGATTGCTGAAAAGGCGGCCGGGGAACGGCCGCCTCTCTTTTCTCGGCGATTGTGCATGGCCTGCCCGATTTGCCTGGGCCTTGTCTCACTTCACGATGATCCCAGCGTAACCAACCACCCGCTCCAGGTCGCCGGAAATCTCGCCCGAAGTCGCATACCGAGCCAGCGTTGCCGAAGAGGCTCCCAGCCTCCTTGCCGCTGTCAGCATGATGACTGCCGGACCAAACCCGCACATGCTGATGTCTTCGCGCATTACCACCTCCCATAGCCCACGCGCATCCAGAGCAAGCACGCAGTCGATCGCCTTGCGATCTTTAATGCGCGTGAGCGCGTCCGGTTCGTAATGATTCATGTCGCTCGAAGCGACCATGAACACCTTACTCGCCGACGCCGCAATCACCTCGGCCAGCGCCTCTCCCAGGCCGCGAAGAATTTCGTAATCGCTGGTGCCGACCGCGATCGGTACGATGTGCAGGTTTTTCTGCACGGCCTGCAGGAAAGGCAACTGGACTTCGATCGCATGCTCGGCGCGATGCGCAGCGCTATCCTCCTGAAGTTGCGGAAAGCGCTGCAACAGTTGCGACCCCAATTCCGTGCTGGCTGCAACCTCTCCCAAAGGGGTTTCCCAGGTTGTCGCGGTCATGACCGCCAGCGGAACGCCCTGGCCCGTGTGATTCGGACAAAGAACTACGCAATGTTGGGGGATCTCCAGGCGCGAGTACACCGCCCCCGCCACATGGCCTGAGTACATATAACCGGCGTGGGGAGCGATGCAGCCAATTGCAGGACCGCGAGCGCCACCCGGCCGGGACTCGTATTCCCGTATCAAGCGCAGCAGTTCTTCACTTCGGCCAGGATAAAACCGGCCCGCAACTGCGGGAGTTCGTACAAGACACGTCATCACGGTTCTCGCCGCAAAAACCAACTCTAGCCTGAGCGCCGCTCGCGGGCGAAAAAGGGAGTGCGCTTCGGCCCCTCTGCCGCTAAGCGTGCCTCATCCGCGTTGGGCCCGGCGCGTTCGCCGGAAAATCAGGTATTTCCTTCTCTCAGCGCGCGAAACAGCGCCGCGGTCTTTTCCAGCGGCAAAGCTTCCGCCCGGACCGACGCTTTGATCCCGCTCTTGGCCAGCGCGGCTTTCAGAACGTTGCCCTCGTGGTGGCCCTTCAGGTTATTCCAGAGCGTCTTGCGTTTCTGGCCAAAAATCAATTTCAGAAAACCCATGAACTCGGCTTGGGCAACGCCCAGCGATTCCAGGCGCGGCTTAATCGCGATCCGCACCACGCTCGACTGTACCTTCGGAGCCGGAAAAAATGCTCCGGGCGGCAACGTGAACAATTTCTCGACCCGCCCGTAAAGCTGGGCTGTCGCCGAAAGCAGGCCATAGTCGCGGGTTCCCGGCGATGCAGCCAGGCGGTCCGCCACTTCTTTTTGCACCATGATCACCACGATGGAAAAATATCGGTGATACTCGAACAGCCGCAAAAGGATGTCGGATGTAATGTAGTACGGAAGGTTGCCGACGACCCGCGCAGGCTCGGGCGAAAAATTCAAGCCGGGCCGCGACAATCCCGGCTTTGGTCCGAACACCGTGTCAAGCTCGATCTTTAAAATGTCGCCTTCGATGATCTCCACATTCGGCTGCAACGAGAAGTTCATCCGCAGCTGCGCCGAAAGCACCCGGTCAAGTTCTACCGCGATCAGGCGCCGTGCCTTTTGAGCAAGAATCCCCGTAATCGCGCCTCGGCCCGGCCCGATTTCGAGCACCGTCGCCCCTGAAATATCGCCCAAAGCCTGCACGATTTCCAGAGCGGCCGCTTCGCTGGTCAGAAAGTGCTGGCCCAGTTTAGGCTTTCGTATTGGCCTTCCAGTCGTTGTGCTTCCCGGCACGTTGACCCTCTTTTCGTCCCGCTTTAGACTGAATCGCAATGTCGATTTATAATTTGCAAGTCGAAAAAGATCCGGCAATCTTTAATCCCAAATTACACATCGCAAATTAAGAATGAGACACCTCCCGCCGCCTCGACAATATTCATCATAGCGTGAGCGGGACCGATTCGCGTCTAAGGGCCGGGGGTTCCTATCTTATGCATATCGCTTTTGCGGCATCGGAATGTGTTCCTTTTTCGAAGACCGGCGGCCTGGCCGATGTTGTCGGCGCGCTTCCGCGCTCTTTGGCCGCTCTCGGACACCAGGTCAGCGTTTACGTTCCGCGCTATCGCCAGACGAGTCTGGTCGATTCGCAGGCCGTGGTTGGCAGCATTACTGTCCCCTTTGACGACAAGTACCGCTTCTGCTCGGTCGTAACGGCTGGTTTCGGTGCAGGGGTTCGCTACTACTTCGTCGACTATCCTCCCTACTTTGATCGCGACGGTCTTTACGGAACCCCCGTTGGCGACTATACCGACAATGCCGAGCGTTTTGCATTGTTCTCGCGCGCGGTGATCGAGGCTTCCAAGGTTCTGGGCGTTCCCCAGATTTTTCATTGTCATGATTGGCAATCGGCGCTCATTCCCATTATGCTGCGCACGCTCTATGCCGAAGATCCCGCTTTCCTCGATGTCGGCACTGTATTCACCATTCACAACATGGGATATCAGGGCCTGTTTCCATCTGAAATTCTGCCTCTGCTCATGCTGCCCTGGGACCTCCTGACGATCACCAAGATGGAATTCTTCGGCCAGGTGAATTTTCTCAAGGGCGCGCTGGTGTACTCCGATTTCGTCACCACCGTCAGCAAGAGATACAGCCATGAAATTCAGACTACCGAATACGGTTTCGGACTCGAAGGCGTTCTCCGCAATCGCGCCTCCACCGTAAGCGGGATCCTGAACGGCGTGGACTATGACGAATGGAATCCACAGACCGACAAGTTCACCGTAGCAACCTACTCGGCGCAAAACCTCAGTGGAAAGCAGAAATGCAAGCACGACTTGCTCCAGGCGTTCGGCGTCACCGATGCAGACGCGAAACTGCCCGTCATCGGCATCGTTTCGCGATTTGCCGCGCAAAAGGGGTTCGACTTGATCGCCCAAATCATGGACCGTCTGGCGCGCGAGAAGATGATCGTGGTCGTTCTCGGTACCGGCGACAAAACCTATGAAGAGATGTTCCAGCGGCTCCACAAGCAATTCCCAGGCAGGATTGCCATCAAGGTTGCCTATGACAATGTGCTTGCGCACAAAATCGAAGCCGGCGCCGATATGTTCCTCATGCCTTCGCGCTACGAGCCTTGCGGATTGAATCAAATCTACAGCCTCAAGTACGGTACCATTCCCATCGTCCGCGCCACCGGCGGCCTCGACGACACCATCGAGCCGTGGGATGCGCGCACAGGGAAGGGAACCGGCTTCAAATTTGCCGACTATACCGGGGAAGCGCTGCTCGCGACCGTCAAGCAGGCGTTGCTCGCCTTTCGCGACCAGTCATCCTGGCAAACCCTGATGCGCAACGGCATGGCCCGCGACTTTTCCTGGGGAGTCTCGGCCCGCGAGTACGGCAAGATCTACGGCCGCGTCCGCCAGATCCGGGCAGAGCAATCCGCCGCGGCAGGCCCCGAGTTGAAAAAGGAACCAGTCACCGGCTAGCCTGCTGGTTCACAATGCATCCTGGCGCTTGTCGACGAGTTCGCGCCTTGCTTTTCTTGACGGTCGCCCGGGCAACTCTTCCATTCAAAACACCTTGCGGAACCCCACGAAGAGAACCCCCGACAGCACCATCGAAGCCGGCAGTGTCAGGACCCATGCCATCGCCAGGTTGCGCACCGTTGACCATTGCAGCCCGGAATGGTTTGCGGCCATCGTCCCCGCTATCCCTGACGACAGCACATGGGTCGTACTTACCGGCAGCCCGAACCAGTCGGCCGCGCCGATCGTGAACATTGCCGTAATTTCTGCGGCTGCTCCCTGGCCGTAGGTAAGGTGCTCCTTGCCAATTTTCTCCCCCACCGTAACCACGATTCTCTTCCATCCAATCATCGTCCCCATTCCCAGCGCCAGCGCAACCGCCACTTTGACCCATCCCGGGATGAATCGTGTCGCCGCGTCCACATGCTTCTTGTAATTGTCCAGTGCCGCCCAGTCGGACGCGCTGATCCCTCCCTGCTGGTTCTTCTTCATCAGGCGCAAGGCTTCGCTGGCTACGTACATATCGTTGCGGAAGTTCCTCACCCGTTCGTTCGGAACCTTTGCCAGTTCCCCGAACATCGCCGTCTCGGTGCCGATGTCGTTCACAAGTTGCCGGAGCCCGAGCATCGTATTCGCGGTGAATTCCTTTGTGCGAATGTAATCCGTGCATTCTTCCCGGGCATCTACGATCAGCGCATCCGGGCTCACATATTTCGACAGCACTCCCGCTGCCTGTTGCGATACGGCAATGAAGTCTTCCGATTGTTTTCGCGTGATCGCGTGGTTTAAGGCGTAGGCCGTCGGCACCGTTCCCACCAGGATCAGCATGATGAGTCCCATGCCCTTCTGCCCGTCGTTGGACCCGTGCGCGAAACTTACCCCTGTGCACGTCAGCAGCAGGAGGGTTCGAATCCAGAATGGCGGGGGCTCTGTTCCAACCGGAGCCTCATACAATGCGCGGTTCTTGATCACCGCTTTCATCAGGAATAACAGCAGAAACGCACACACAAATCCAACCAGAGGCGATAGCAAGAGTGACTTCCCTATGTTCGTCGCCTGGTTCCAATCCACGCCGCTGGTGCCGGTTTTCGGCGAGATGAGTTGGTTGGCGATTCCGACTCCGATGATCGAGCCGATCAACGTGTGCGAACTCGACGCCGGTAAGCCGAAATACCAGGTGCCGAGGTTCCACAAAATCGCCGCTACCAGCAGCGCGAATACCATCGCAAACCCCGCCTTGCTCCCCACTTGCAGGATCAGTTCGACTGGCAGCAGGGAGATGATTCCGAATGCGACCAGCCCGCTCTATGTCAGTACTCCTAGAAAATTCCAGAAACCGGACCACATGACCGCAATGTGCGGCTCCAGCGAGTGTGTGTAGATCACCGTCGCAACCGCGTTCGCCGTGTCATGAAAACCGTTCACGAACTCGAATCCCAATGCCACCAGCAGCGCCACCCCCAGTAGCACATACGGCATGATCGAAACACTGTGTATTGTCGATAGGTCCGCGAGCAGGTGAAAAACGGAGTACGTGATGCCTGCCAACAGAACCACCCCAAAGCCCATCATTCCAATCATTCCCGGACGTTTACTCAACTTTTCGTGAATCGCAGGCGCTGCCGTGGCCATAGCGAACATCTCCTCAAATCACAGGTCGGCGCAGGGCTTAAACCCGGATGCCCCACCCACATGACGCGAACTATACGAGGCAAGTGTTAATCCAATGTAAAAAGCGTAGCCCCGGTGGTTCCTGATTTCGGGTCGGCGCTGGCTTTTCACCAGGAATGCACGAGCGTAGACTTATGGCCATATGACGTCCGAGCCGCGGGTTCACTAAAGCAGCAGTTTGTCCGCCCATACGCCTTGGCCTTGCTTTTCGCTGGAACTTGCATCCCATGAACTCCGTCTCGCGAACCATCTTCCACGTCGACATGGATGCTTTTTTTGTGTCAGTGGAAGAACTCTTCGATCCCGCGTTGAAAGGCAAGCCAGTGGTCGTCGGGGGACAGCGCGACGAACGCGGAGTGGTTTCCGCCGCCTCTTATGCCGCGCGCAAATTTGGAGTGCACTCCGCCATGCCGTTGCGCACGGCCGCGAAGTTATGCCCTCAGGCAATCTTTGTAAACGGGCATCCGGACCGCTACCGCGACTACTCTGTTCGGGTTCACCAGGTGCTTGGGCGCTTCTCCCCGCTCGTCGAAATGGCGTCCGTCGATGAAGCCTATCTCGACATGACTGGAACCGATCGCCTTCTTGGTCCCCCACTGTGCTCGGCGCATCGCCTGCATGCGGAGATGAAAACGGCAACCGACCTCAATTGCTCGGTCGGCATCGGCACTTCACGCCTCATCGCCAAGGTGTCTTCCGCCAAAGCCAAGCCCAACGGAGTTCTTTGGGTTGTTCCCGGAGCCGAAGCACAGTTCCTTGCGCCCCTCGATGTCGGCGACATTCCCGGCATCGGCAAGGTGATGGAGCAGAAGCTGCATGCCATGGGCATCCAGCGCGTCGGCGACTTGGCCGCGCTTCAGGAGGCCGACCTTGAACGGCGCTTCGGAAAGTGGGGATTAGCTATGGCGGGGAAGTCGCGCGGAGAGGACGCTGGCGGGTGGTTCGACGCTGAAGTTGGTGAACATACCGACGCCAAATCAATCAGCCATGAGCACACTTTCAACGAAGATACGAACGATCGTGAACGCCTCGAATCCACTCTGATGCGCCTTTCCGAAATGGTCGCCAGAAGGCTGCGCGAAGGACCTTTCTTCGCCCGCACCGTCCAGTTGAAGTTGCGCTACAAGGACTTCACCACCCTTACCCGAGCCCACTCGCTCGAGCAACCGACACAATCCGATCGTGAGATTTTCGAGCACACGCGCCGGTTGTTTCTCGCCAACTGGAAAGCAGGCGCATTCGTGCGATTGCTGGGAGTGCAGACTTCGAACTTCGAGGACGCTCCAGCCCAGCTCGACTTGCTCGAACCTGCGCGTGATGCCCGCTGGCAGAAAGTGCTCGCCGCCGCCGACCACGTCCGCGACAAGTTCGGAGAATCCGCCATTGGCCTGGCAACGGGAATGAAAGGCGCCTTCCGCGAGCGCACCCACGAGAATCCCGTGGGATTGCCGGGGAAAGGCTCCGGAAAATCGCAGGAACAAAAATAAGCTACGAGATGTATTCGCGAATATACTCGTCGCGTGAACTGGCGAGCTCGTGTGCGTCGCCGTCAAAGATGACCTTGCCGTCGCGCAGGATCATAAAGCTCATCGGGACATTCCCGCGCTGGCCTTTCGGGATCGCAATCATCTGATTGGTTTTCGGGTCGAACTCGTGCGATGCCATCGTGAAGGCGTCCTGCAGACGATGGGTCACCAGCAGCGCGCTGGTTTTTGAGACGTCGCGTTGCTTCATGATGAGTTCAATGATGGTGTTGGATGTGACCGGATCGAGACCGCCGGTGGGTGAGTCATACAGAATCACCTCGGGCTCCGTAATGATCGCGCGCGCAATTGCTACCCGTCGCCGCATGCCTCCGGACAGTTCCGAGGGAAGCATGTCATAAGTGCGTTCCAGTTCCACGAAGCGCAGGGCCTCCCGCACACGCTGCTCGATTTCATCATCGGGCACCTTTTCCTCAACCAAGCGGAACGCCACGTTCTCCCACACCTTCAGCGAGTCGAAAAGCGCGCTTTCCTGGAAAACAATGCCAACGCGCCGCCGCAACTTGAAAAGCTCCTCTTCCGACATGTGGGTCACTTCTTCGCCCAGGACCAGGATGCGTCCGCTGTCGGGCGGCATCAATCCCATGGCAAGCTTCAGAAGAACACTCTTGCCCGATCCCGCGATGCCGAACAGAGCCTTGGTTTCGCCATGCCTTAATTGAAACGAAATACCGTCGAGCACCACCTTTTCGTCGAAAGCTATGGAAACATTTTCAAATTCAATTGCGAAACCAGACAGGTCGGCCGTCAAAGGCGCGGATTGCCTCGCGGGCATGGTGGGAGCGGACATGGGCTACCTGACCCCGAGAATCGCAAAAATCAACTTGGTGACGAAGAAATCCACGATGAGAATCAGCACCGACGAGGCCACCACTGCCTGCGTCGTAGACCGTCCCACGCCCTGAGTGCCTCCGCTCGTTGATATGCCGTAGTAGCACCCAATGGTTGCAATAATGAACCCGAACAGCACCGGCTTGACCAGGCCCGTAAAAACATCGCGGAATACGAGAATCTGCCAGGCGGTCGTCCAATATTGATTCGTATCCAAACCGAACAGCAAATGCGAGACCGCCCAACCGCCGCACAGCCCGAGAAGATCGGCAATGATGGTCAGGAAAAAGAGCATGAAGACCGTAGCCCCGACTCGTGGTGTCACAAGCTTCTTGCTCGGGTCTGTGCCGAGTGCGCGCATGGCATCGATTTGTTCGGTTACGATCATCGACCCGATTTCGCTGGCCATTCCGGAAGCGTTCCGGCCAGCCACCATCAGTCCTGTAATCAGCGGCCCCAATTCCGTGACCATGCCCAGCGAGACCAGTTGGCCAATCAGGGTGATGCTCCCAAAGCGCTGCAGGGTGCTCGCCGAGTTCAGCGCCAGCAGTGCGCCAACCGACAAGCCCGTCAGCAGCACGATGGGCAGAGACCCCACCCCGATCAGGTCCGCCTGCTGCAACATGTCACCCATATAAAGCGGACGCCGGAAAAGGTTGGCAAGCGACTGTGCCGCGAGTTGCGTGTACTTCTGTACCGACAGCACGAAATCTTTCGCGACATCAATGGGGGAAATAAATTCGATTTCGAGGGCCATGTGTGAGCAGTGACTGCCGATCAGGGAACTATAGCAGAGCCCGGGACGGGAGGATTGTCAGCGTCAAGGTCAGCGGAGGACCGGCGGCGGAAAATTGTCAGCGCCCATCCACCGGCCTTGGCGGTGTAACGCCCTCACCGGATGATGCGATCCCGCGTTCGCCCGATGCTACGCCTTGTTCGCGGTGGCCGTTCTTCTTGCGGATTTCGATGGCGAGCCGCTTGATCTTCTGATTCAAAGTGGACAACGGTATCCGGAAGCGCTCGGCAGCTTCGGTTTGGTTCCAACCGCATTTCTCCAGCATGTCCACTATAATCCGCCGTTCGCAGTCCTCCATTATGCCGAACAGGGACGCGCCCGAGGCCGCGTCCAGTGTCGGAATCGTGTTGCCGCGACCCACGATATGGTCAGGGAGCAGATCGACGCCGACCACGGGATCGGACGAAAGTACCACTGCGCGCTCAACCGTATTTTCCAGTTCACGTACGTTGCCCGGCCAGGAATAGCTGACCAGAGGGCGCAATGCCTCGGTCGTAAATTGCCGCTTCGGCAGGTTGTTTTCCTCTGAGTATTTCTTCAGAAAGTGTTCCACCAGAAGCGGGACGTCTTCGCGGCGCTGGCGCAGTGCCGGCAGGTCAAGCGTGATCACGTTGAGCCGGTAAAACAGATCTTCGCGGAAGCGTCCCTCTCGTACCATTTGCCGCAGATCCACGTTGGTGGCCGCAATGATGCGCACATCGACCTGGATTTCCTGTACCCCGCCAAGGTGCATGAACTTACGGTCCTGCAACACCCGCAGAATCTTGGACTGCGTGTCCATGCTCATGGTGCCGATTTCATCGAGAAACAGCGTCCCGCGGTCCGCGACTTCAAACAGCCCTTTCTTGGAAGTGACCGCGCTCGTGAATGCACCTTTTACATGCCCGAAGAGCGTCGACTCCAGTAGGTCGGGCGGAGTGGAACCGGAGTTGACCGGCACGAAGGGTCGGTCTCGCCGGGGCGAATTCAGGTGGATGGCTTTCGCGATCAGTTCCTTGCCCGTTCCGCTTTCTCCCTGCACCAGCACTGTCGAGCGGCTGGGGGCGACCTGTGCCACCAGGTCAAAAATCTTTAGCATGGCCTCGCTCTTGCCCACGATGTTCTCGAAGTTGTAGCGCTGCTTCAGAGCCCGTTTCAGCTGAATGTTCTCTTCTTCGGCCTTCTGGCGGGCAACTGCGATCCGGATATCGGCTAACAGCTTTTCGTTGTCCCAGGGTTTCTGAATGAAGTTCGTAGCGCCCGACTGCATGGCGCGCACCGCGTGTTCGACCGTTCCATAGGCGGTAATCATGATGACCGCCTGCTCCGGGTGCAGCAATCGGACATCAGCCAGCATCTCCATCCCATTCGTGTCGGGCAGGGCCAGGTCGAGCAGAACCACATCGAAACTGCGCTCTTCGATTTGTGCCATGCCCTCGCGCCCCGTCCCCGCGACCGAGACCGTGTAACCTTCGAGCGCCAACAGCGTTTCCAGCGATTCGCGGATTTCCAGTTCGTCGTCAACGATTAGGATCCGGCCCGCACTCGGCGGTGCGGCCTCGGGTGTGCTTCGGCGCGGAATCACTGCAACGTCAGACATGGGTCGCCTTCCTGATCAATGGAAAATCCAAAGTGAACGTGGTGCCTTCCCCCGGACGGCTTTCGACCCGGATGTTTCCGGCATGCTCCTGGATGATGCCGTACGAAACAGATAGCCCCAGCCCGGTTCCCCGGTTCTGTCCCTCCGCCGGGGAAGTCTTGGTCGTGAAGAACGGATCGTAGATGCGATGAATATTTTCCTGCGCAATGCCCGATCCGGTGTCGCTGACGCGCACACTCACGGAGTCGCCGTTCAGGGTCGCGACATTCAGAACACCCCCGCCTGCCATGGCATCCTTCGCGTTCAGGAACAGGTTCAGAAACACCTGCTGTAAGCGCCCGGCGTTGCCGTGAATCGCCGGCAAACTCTCCGTGAAGTCGGTTTGCACCTCAACGCGCGCCACCTTGAATTGATGGTCGAGCAAGGCGAGCGTGTCCGACACCACCTTGTTCAAGCTGATTTCGGCAAACTCCGTGCCCGTCGTGCGCGAGAAGTTGAGAAGGTTATTGACGATTTCCGATGCCCGGAACGTCTGCTTGGTGATCTTCTCCAGCACCGAGGCCTTTTGCGGGTCCGCCTGCAGCTGTTTCGCGAGCATCTGGGTGTAGGACGAAATCACCGCGAGCGGTGTATTGACTTCGTGCGCTACCCCGGCGGCCAGCAGTCCGATGGATGACAGTTTGTCCGCTTGCGCAAGCTGAACCTCGAGTTCCACCCGCTCCGTGATGTCGTCCATGATCACCAACCGGCCGACGACGCTGAACTTGCGCGTCACCAGGGGTGCGATGGCGACGTTCACGATCCTTGATTCCCCTGTTGGTGTAGCCAGGCGGAATTTGTAGAGATTATGGATGCCCGGATTCTGCCGGACGCGGTAAAACTCCTCCGCGAACGATGCGGGAAACACTTCGCTCAGCGCGCGTCCCACCACTTGCCACCGCGGCTGCGCATACATCACTTCCATCTGCGAGTTCCAGGAATCGATGCGGTCCTGCAGATCGACCGCCAGTACGCCCACATTGATCGATTCGACGATGTTTTCGTTGAAATCCTTCAAGCGCTCGTATTCGGTCACTTTCTGTTCGAGCGAAGCGTAGAGCCGGCCGTTCTGAATCGCGATCCCGATGTAGCCCGCGAGCGTCTCGAGCAATTCCACGTCTTCGCTCGAAAGGAAGTCGCCTTCCATGGTCTTGCCCAGTCCAATGAACGCGATGGTCTTTTGCCGCGCATGGCACGGAATGTAGTAGTTCAGGTCGAGGCGCGAGATTGCCTCCTGCGCCGCTGCGGTCTCGCGCGGCAGTTGCCGTGTGTTCTCGAAAAAGATGTGTCCAGCGGCGTCTTCGACTCGCGGCTTCGAAAGGAACGACAAATCCAACCCTCCCACCGCCCCCAGCCCAAACGACTTTGACAGTTCGAATCGCGTAGCATCGCTGTTGCCCAGAAAAACCGCGATGCGGTCGACCATCAGCGTGCGCCCCAGCCGGTCCACGACCGACGAGAGCATCTTGTCAAGATCCATCTCCGAGCTCAGTTCCCGCCCGAACTCGATCAGCGTGCGCCGGTAGTCATATCGCGTCCGGTAGAAAAATACGTCGAGCTTCTCCTGAATCCACTTTCGCACTGGATCGAATAACAGAGCCGTCACCACAATGGCGACCAGTAAGCCCGCCGGGCCGGAACTGGGGACGCGCGTATGCACAAGCTCTGCAATCGAAGCGACGACCGCAAAGTAAGCGCCCACAATCGCAGCTGCAGCCAGCGTATACGCCATGCCGCGCTTGAAGATCAGGTCCACGTCCATCAGCCGGTAACGGACGATGGCGTACCCGAAAGTGAGCGGCAGCAACCCGAGCGACAACACTGTGACCTTCATCGCGAGTGAAGGCATGGCGCCAAACAAATACGGCAACACATAAAACAGTGTGAAGGGCGCGATCGCCAGGACCGTGCCGCGTGTGATCCATTTGAGCTGTTGCCGCAGAATCGGCGTTGTCGATTGCCGGTAGTTACGCCATAGAACGACGGCGGCGGAAACAAAAAAGACCGTCAGGTAGCCCCAATGTACGCGGTTGAGGTTCCATAGCAGCCTCGCGCTGGCGTTCACAAACTGCAATGCCACAACCTGCACGAGTAACAACGCCGCGCCCGGCAGGTAAAGCAGTGGAAGAGCCCAGCGGTGCTTGTTGACGAAAAAGCGCCGTTCGGGAAACGTCAACACAAAGTGCAGGAACAATGCCGGCTGCAGAATCCAGGCGACTTCGTTGCTCCAAAGCACAATCCAATCAAAGGCGTTGAACTTGCCCGTGTAGTGCAGCGAGTAGAAAATGAACGAAACCAGGCAGAAAATATAGAAGTGCGTGGAGCCGATCGCCGTCCAGCGACGCAACAGCACATATAGCCCGATGCCCAGGTAGATGAGCGCGATCACCCGCAGCCAATCGTTCATCGAGCGCTCGGCGGGAACCAGTACAACTACCACGTCCAGCGGGACCGTTCCGCGGATCAGCGAATAGGTTGCTTTCGAATAGACTCCTGAGAAGTAAAGCTGCCGGGTCAGCGAGGCCGTGCTGTTGACCGCCCGGCCGTTCACGCTTACCACTACGTCCCCGTAACGGATTCCCGCCAATGCCGCCGGTCCGTTCGGGTCGAGCCGGTCCGCGACTAGGTTACCGTCGCGCTCCATCCACCATGCACCATCGTCCGGGATCGCCGACCCGTGCTCGGAGCGATAGTTGTAACCTGCGAAGACTACAGCCGCAACGGTTAGAAGCAGCAGGACGATGACCGTGAAGCGGGTCTGGAACTCGCGGTTCATGGGCTGGGCCTGTGGAATGACGGCGCGGCCAGCGATTCGCCGACGCCCATTCCTCAGCAACTTCTCTGCCACGTTGAAGCGCGCTTCCATAGGTGTTAAGTCACCTCATAACTACAACTTCCACAATTATAGATTGAATCGCGGATCTTGGTTATGATTTTTGGAATATACTTCCGTATTTCAGAATTTACTCCGCCGGCCTGCAATCGGCCTATAGTCGGCCATATTAAAGGGTCTGGGAGTTGGTAAGCCTGAAAAGTCTGTGTCTGGCGGATGGTGGCGGAGGGCAAAACCTGCTGCGGATGAGTGACGTGCCCAAACCCTTTATTTTGAGTGGGGAGGCCCCGAGACCTTCCCCGATTCCGGTGGCCTCCCACTTATGGCGCCCATCAGGACTCGGTTAGGAGCGATGAGCTGATCCCGCAAGTGAGTGTAATCATGCTCCCGTTCTCGCATAACGTCCATAGAGACAGTCTGAAGCCGTCTTAATTGGTCTGAAGAGAATCAGCCAAGAGTGCTTGACAGGGCAGGCTCACCAGAACAAGAATCGCTTACCTTCCCCAAGTCCCCTTCGCCAGGGATGACGGTAAGAGGAGTCTCTAGAGGAGTCTCTGGTGGCCGACAACACGAAAGCCTGTTTCGACGAGTTTGAACTTGATTTCTCGCGCTTTCAGCTCCGCCATCGCGGACAGCCAGTCAAACTGGAAGGTCTGCCCCTGCAGTTGCTGATGTTTCTCATCAAGAATCAAGGCGAGCTTGTGACTCGAGAGCAGATTTCGGCGGCCCTCTGGAGCAAAGATGTCTTCGTCGATGTCGAGCAGGGCATCAACACCGCGATTCGCAAGGTACGGCGCGCCTTGCTCGACGACGTCGACCAGCCCAGGTACCTGCAGACCGTCGTCGGCCGCGGGTATCGCTTTCTCGCAGATATCTCTGCGCCATCTGTCGGCCAGCCATCCTCCCCGGCACTCTCATCCAGCTATATGGTTTCCCCAGAAGAGTTGGGCCGCGCCATTATGGCCGCCGCCGGCCTCGATCCCGACGATCCAACGGCGCCTCCAGAACCAGACAAGCCTTGATCCTCGACAAGCCTCCTCGGATACGTCACAACGATCACGCTCCGGTCTTGAGTCTTTTACGATTCCCCCACTCCCGCTATGATGTTTCGGGTGAAACTACCAGTCCTGGGTCGGCGCGGTGGGGCGCTCTCCCAAGGGGAACCTCTCAATGGACTCCGCAATCCGTACGCGCGAATTGCGCAAAATCTACAACTCGACCCCGCCCGCGGCTGCCGGGCGAACTGGCTTGTTTTCACAGTCCGGCGGGAAGAAGACTAAGGATCAGAAGCAGCAGATCATCGCGCTCGACGGCATCGATCTTGATGTTGCGCCCGGGCAGATCTTCGGCTTGCTCGGCCCGAATGGGGCAGGGAAGTCGACCACGGTCGGAATTCTGACGACCCGTGTTCGCCCGACGAGCGGCACCGCCTGGATCGGTCCCCATGACGTCTGGCGCGAGCAGACAGCCGCGAAGCTTCAGATTGGCGTAGTGGCACAGCGCCCGAATCTGGATTTTTCTCTAACCGCCCGCGAGATTCTTCTTTTCCATGGAGCCTATTTCGGACTCAGCTCGCACGAACGCATGCAGCGCGCCAACCTTCTGCTCGACCGTTTCAAGCTTACCGATCGCGCCGACCAGCTTGTGCGGGGTTTTTCGGGCGGCATGATGCAACGCATGTCCATCGCGCGCGCTATGATGCACGATCCTCAGGTCCTGTTTCTGGACGAACCCAGCGTCGGACTTGATCCGCAAACCCGCCTGCTTCTCTGGGAGATCATCCGCGAATACAACCAGAAAGGCCGCACCATCTTGCTGACGACTCACAACATGGAAGAGGCCGACGCGCTTTGCGAAGAACTTGCCATCATTGATCATGGCCGGATCATCGCATCTGGAACGCCCGGAACATTAAAAGCTTCGATTCCCGGCGGATATCTGTTGCGCCTCCGCTTTGGTCATCACTCGCAGCCTCTGCATGACCGGCTCGCCACGCTCTCGGGCGTGACCGAGGTTCGCCCGGCCGGGAACGGCGGAGCGGATCTGTATGCCAGCCGCGGCGGTTCCTTGATTGCCGAGATCGCGAACGCGGCTGCGGCTTTGGGCGTGGAACTGTCCGATGTGCACATTTCCGAACCGAGCCTCGAAAACCTCTTTCTCCATCACACCGGCAGGAGTTTGCGCGAATGAACTGGAAAGCTTTCCTGGCCTTGTTAGCTCGCGACGCGCACGTTGCCCGGCGCAATCTGGCGCCGCTCATACTCCAGACTTTCCTGCAACCGCTGCTGTTCGTATTTATTTTCGGACGTGTCATGGTGGGCAGCGGTTATATGCCCGCCACATATAAGAGCCTCCTGCTGCCCGGCATTATGGCCATCAGCATGGTCTTCACTGGAGTTTGGGCGGTCGCCATGCCCTTGATTTCGGAATTCCAGTTCACCCGTGAGATTGAGGACCGGTTGCTTGCCCCCATCGATCTCCCTTGGGTCGCGATCGAAAAGGTCGTCGCCGGACTGATCCAGGCTCTGGTGGCTGGTTTGATGGTCATTCCGCTCGCCTGGCTCATCTTGCGTCCCGGCCTCGAACTGCATATTAACAATCCGCTATTGCTCGTTGTGATTACCTTGCTGGTGGCCGGCTTCTCGGCCTGTGGCGGCCTTGCCCTCGGTTGCAGCGTCAGTCAGCAGCACATTGGGCTGATGTTCAGCATGGTGATGACCCCGATGATCTTTTTCGGATGCACCTATTACCCATGGAGCGCACTCAGCAAGTTCCCCATCCTCGCAAAGATTGTCCTCATCAACCCGCTCGTCTACGCCAGTGAAGGACTCCGGGCCGCCCTGGTACCGCAGTTCCCGCACTTGTGGTTGCCGATGATTCTGGTCGCCCTGACGGCATTCGATATTTTGCTGTTGGTTCTCGGCCTTCGGCAGTTTCGGGCCAAAGCGGTCAGCTAGGCTTCCCGTCTCCGGTCGTTCGCCGGTTCCACTCACATCTGCGGTTCGCGTGAGGAGCAAGGAGCGAATGGCAAAACAGACGTCCTCGCTCCTACTTCGCGATCGAAAACGTAGTCCACGGATGCGCATCCATATCCCGCAGCAGCCCCTGCTCCCAATTGAATTCCGGATGCTCCCGCAGATGTTCTTGCGCCTTGAAGTTCATCCCGCAGGCATGGCCGGCGGCCGCTGTGAAGGACATGCCCGCAACCATGGCCGCGTCCGCCGCTTTGTTCTGCACGGCGCCGGCATTTCCGAAAGGCGGTTCCCACGGCTCCATGCCGCGTGGAGACAGATCGACATGCCCATCAAGCGTGCGTTCATTCGCATCTTCCTTTTGGGTGTACGTGTCGTAATGGTCGGCAAGGAACCGCTGCGCGACGGCGACATCGATCTTGCCTTTGTTCTTGGCCATCAGTTGCTCCCAGCGAAGGTGACGCGCATTGGCGCTGAGGCTCGTGTCGTTCGGGTTGAAATTGGTCTCCTCGCGAATCAGGTTCTCGTTCACGGGAAAATTCGATCCGACGATATAGCCATCTTTCTTGCGTTCCAGCGTGACGTTCTTCAGTCCCAGTTCGAGGCTGGCAATCTCATTGTTCTTGATGTCGCCGAGGAGCCAGTTGTTGGCATAACCTCCGTTATTGCCTTCCTTCATGATTCGCGCGAAATCGTCGATGGTGCCGGAGTACTGCGCGGCTTTGCGCGCTCGCACAAACTCGGGAATGCCGGTTGAGTCATAGCCCGAGAAGGAGCCGATCGTCGTCTCCGTGATCGCGATGCCCGCCGAATTCACAACGAAATCGTCGGCGCTGTGGATGAAGCCTGGCAATCCATCCATCAGCATGCGGCTGCCTTTGGCGGGAACGATGTCGAAAATGATCGTCCAGCGCTCGCCATCCAGGTAACTGCTCCAGTTGTTATGCGCAATGACGATCTTGCCGTCCTTGGTATAACTTCCGGTCGCCACAAATGCGCTGCAATGTTCGGGTGCGACCAGGGATGCCGCCGACTTGATGCCGTGCTCCTTGTTGTACTGTTTCACGTAGTAGTCCCATTCCTCGGCGGCGTTCAGTGCGACGATGTCCCAGATATCCGCGCGCACTCCCTTCGCGTTCGCGCCCTCCACAATGCCTTGCAGTTCTTCCCGGTATTCCTCTTCGATATGGGGCCACATCATATTGCGGGCTGCATCGCGAAAGAATGCCCAGTCCTTCTTGTCGCTGTGAGCCAGTTGGGCATCGGTCACTTTCAACATGTCTTCAATTTCCGGAGCCAGCAGATAACCGTGCTGGAAGCCGATTTCGCCAGGCTGGCCTTCCAGGTGAACAAAGGTCCAACCGTTCTGCGGTGCGCGCCGGAAGCTATGCTTCAGGCGGGAGTCACTGGCGGAATCCTTTGCCAGGCAAGCCAGCGAAAAGACAATCAGGAGCGCGATGACGCGCACAAGGTTCTTCGGCATGGAATCCCCCACGATTCGTCACATTGTAACAATCCCGGCGTTGATCTTTCGTTCTACAATTTAAGTATGCCCAGCCTTGAGCAGATTGCCGAACTCGAAAAGCGTTTTCTTCTTCCCACCTACAATCGGTATCCGGTTGCCTTTGAACGCGGAAAGGGCGTTTACCTCTTCGATTTCGAAGGCAAGAGGTATCTCGACTTTGTCGCCGGGTTGGGTGTCAACGCGCTCGGTCACGCGCACCCCAGGATCGTGAAGACCATCCGCGAGCAGGCTGCCCGCGTGATTCATCTTTCGAATCTGTACTACAACGAATATCAGGGGCCGTTGGCCGAACGCCTTTGCCAGCTGTCCGGGCTCGACCGAGTTTTCTTCTCCAACAGCGGTACCGAGGCAGTTGAGGGCGCTATTAAACTGGCGCGTCTCGCCGGACACAAAACGGGCGGCGCTGCCAAGTCCCGTCTGGTTGCGCTCGAAGGGTCCTATCATGGCCGGACATTCGGTTCCATGTCCCTCACCGGGCAAGATAAGTATCGCAAGGGTTTCGAGCCCCTGCTCGATGATGTCACCTTTGTCGAACGGAACAACGTCGAGGCCCTCCGCGCCGCCGTCGAGGCGAACACCTGCGCCATCGTTCTCGAGCCCATTTTCGGCGAAGGCGGAATTCTGGAGTGCTCCGCAGAATTTCTCCGTGAGTGCCGCGCGCTTGCCGATCAGCACCAGGCCGCGCTTATTTTCGACGAAATTCAGTGCGGGCTTGGCCGCACCGGAACCATCTTTGCCTTCCAATCCTTCGGTGTCGTACCCGATATCGTCACCATCGCGAAGCCAATCGCCGCGGGTGTCCCTCTGGGTGCGTTCCTTTCGAAGGAACGCTTCGCGTCGGCTATTTCACCGGGCCAGCACGGCACAACGTTCGGAGGCGGTCCGCTGGCATGCCGCGTCGGCCTTGAGTATCTGGCGATCCTGGAACAGGAGCACTTGCTCGAAGGTGTTTCCCGCGTCGGCGCTTACCTGCATCAGCAACTTGAGGGACTGGTCGCCAAATGTGCCGCAACTCGCGAAACTCGTGGCCGCGGCTTCATTCAGGGCCTTGTGCTTGACGTGCCCGCGCGTCCATTCGTAGAGGAGGGCCTCGCCGAAGCTGTGCTCTTCAACGTCACGCAGGATACGGTCCTCCGTTTCTTGCCCCCATTCCTGCTGGAGGAAAAGCATGTAGACAAGGGGATTCGTGTTCTCAGGAAACTGCTCGGCCGGAAACGGGCCAGGAGTCAGAGCAAGAGCGCTTCCGCGGTAGCAGTCACTTCGGCCTGAGTGCAGAGTTGCGGCTGAATTCTAATCTGCGAAACCCGGCAGTGATGAAGGCAAAAAAAATAGTGGGAGTCAGGAGAACTCCCACTGAGGCGATGTCACTCGTTAAGTGAGAACCATTCCCCGAGAAAAGAGTTGCCCGTCGAAACAAAAAAAGAACAAGGCCGCGGTCCAGCACCGGACCGCGCACCTGCCGCTATAGAAGAGCGCTGGCTTGAACTCGCAGGAGGCCGCATGCGATACCTTCAGGCCGGTTCCGGTCCCCCGCTCATTCTTGTTCACGGGCTCATGGGGTATTCCTTTTCCTGGCGATTCTCCATGCCCGCATTGGCGCTGCACGCCACGGTTTACGCAATCGATAATCTGGGAGCAGGGCTCTCTGTCGCCCCCCAAGGCATGGACTGCTCTATGCGCGCCACTGCGGATCGCCTCTTGCAGTTCGCCGATCATGTGGGCATCGACGGTTTCGATTTGCTCGGCACCTCTCATGGCGGTGGAGTGGCCATCATGACAGCGGCACTGTTGGAAGAGCGGGGTGCTTCTGCGCGCCTCAAGCGGCTGATTCTGGTCGCGCCCGTGAATCCGTGGTCCCAACACGGCAAGCGCCTTGCACCCTTCCTGGTGACGCCCTTAGGCTCATTTGTCTTTCGCCACACGATCGAATGCTTTCGTCCGCTTGACTACCTGTGGTTGCGCCGACTGTTTGGCGACGGCGCAAAGATTCCGCCCGATTCGCTCGCCGGCTATCGCATCCCCATAGTGCAGAACGACGTTTTTCGCCATGCCGCGCGCATCCTTACTACCTGGACCTCCGACCTGCGGGAACTGGAAAGAGTCTTGCCCGCAATTCGCGGCTATCGAACGCTTCTGGTCTGGGGAACCCGCGACCGCGCGGTGGAATTTCAGTCGGCGGAGACGCTGCGCCGCAAGTTCCGCGATGTGCGGCTCGTCGCCTTCGAGGGCGTCGGCCATTTGCCCTATGAGGAAGCGCCATCCGAGTTCAATACCGCGCTCGTCGAATTTCTCACCGCCGGACGAACCGTTTGACGTTCCTTTGTTAAGCTTGCATTTTCCCACTCTCCATGGGTCACAGCGTTTCTCATTTCGTGCGGACATTTGTTTCCGACTACGGCTACTGGGCCGTCGCTCTCATGCTGCTTTGCGAAAATGCCGGACTTCCAGTGCCGGGCGAGACCACCTTGCTGGTCGCGAGTTTCTTTGCCTTCTCGGAGCACAAGCTTCATCTCGGCTGGATCATCGTCGTCGCCACCTGCGCCGCAACCATCGGCGACAACCTGGGATTCGCTCTGGGCTCCTATGGTGGTCGGCCATTGCTGGAGCGTTACCAGAATTTCTTTCGCATCCGGCAAAGCGTGCTGGAGCGCGGCGAAACGATTTTCGCCCGCTACGGGGCCTTTACGATTTTCTTTGCCCGCTTTGTCTTTGGAATGCGCGTGATTGCCGGGCCGCTGGCCGGCGTGCTTCGAATGCGCTGGCGACAATTTGCGCTTTTTAACTTTCTCGGAGCCGCCGTTTGGGTCAGCTTCATCGCGGCCGCCGGCTACTTGTTTGGGCGGCACTGGCGTTTTCTGGTCCGCACCCTCACACGCTTCAACCTGGCAGTCGTAGTTGTTGCCGTCGCCGTCGTGTTGTACCTGTGGTGGAGGCAGCGGCGCAGGCCGCCCGCGAACCCATAGCAACGGCACCGCTCGCGGCCGTTCCAATCGTTCTGCTATCTTCGGTCACTTCCAGCCCCGGCTTGTCCTGTCATATGCTGGTAATGCATCTTTTGCGATCGAGAACCTCTTGAATTCCAACAGCGCGCCCGGCTCGACTTCCTCTTCACTCCTGCGAATTGGTATTCCTGACGTCTGGGTACGTTTTCTGGTCGCGATCATAGGCTTGATCCTCGCCTTTGCGGCCGCCTTGTTTTCCACTGTTTCCCGCGAGTCCGGAAGCGTCTGGGGTACCACGATCCTCGCATCGGCCGCCCTGCTGCTCGCAACTTTCGTAGGGCTCACAACTGTCCCCTACCTTGCTCGACGTGTCGTTGCGGCGCGCCTCCGCGAGGCCATGGACTACGACGTTACGCGCGCGGGCATGATTTACATCCTGTTCACCGTGGTGCTCGGCATTGCGGCTCTGCAAAGCGGCAACAATCTCCTCTATGTGGTGGTGGCCGCGCTCCTCAGCGCAATCCTCGTCTCGGGCATCGCCTCCGCCCTGGTCCTCCGCCGTCTCGCACTCGATATTCATTTACCCGCTCACGTTTTTGCTGGACAGCCGATGCTGGCGCGCCTGCTGCTAAGCAATCCGAGTTCATGGATGCCATCTTTTTCGGTCCGCGTCGTTCCTGCAAAGAAAAAAATTTTCCGGCGCTGGCGTTGGGAGGCCGCGACCTTTGGTTGGCCTCGTAACCGCACGCCTGACCTTCAATGGTTGCGTTTGCCCGACCGCCGCCTCCGGCGCGTGAATGCGGAGGTGGACCCCCCAATCCTGCGCCAGCCGGTATATTTCCCGTTCGTAGGCGCGGGGCAGAATCTGCACGCCGATCTCGAGATCACTTTCCCTGCGCGCGGACGTTATCGCGACCAGAATTTCGGTCTGGCCACGCGCTTCCCGTTTGCTTTCCTGACAAAGACGCGCCGTGTCAATCTCTCGCGCCAGATCATTGTCTACCCTCCGGTTGCTCCTACCGAACAGTTTCTCGAAGTCTTGCCGATGGTGACCGGCGAATTCGCCAGCTTTGTGCGCGGGCGAGGCTACGATCTTTATCGCATTCGCGATTACATGCCCGAGGATTCCGCACGGCATGTCGATTGGAAAGCCACCGCCCGTACCGGCGCTCTGAAGGTCCGCGAGTTCAGCCGCGAGGATGAGCGGCGGTTGCGGATTATTTTCGACAATCCTGCGCCCGGCGTATTGAACCCGCCAATTTACGAGCGCGCCGTCTCTCTGGCCGCCTCGCTGGCGTGGCATTTCCATCATGAGGACGTCGATGTTTCCTTCGTCGCTCCGGGCCTCGAGCCCACCGCCGACGTTTTTGGTTTTCTTCGTTATCTGGCACTCGCGGCGCCGCAGGAGGCAACTCCCGTATTCAACCGGCTGCGTGCGGGCGAGGATTACAACGTGATTGTCAGCGCGCGGCCTCGGCCGGCTATCCCCGAGGCCTTCCTGGGATCGTCCTACCTTATTTCCCTTGCCGAGTCTGGCAACGCGCTCGACACCTGAATCTCGCCTCTCCTGCCGCAGACCAAAATGCCTGCGGCTTCGTTTGATTGGGCGGTCTCCTTATGCCCCCGCTCCGCGCCTCGCCAGGCTGTGTTCCCGATACCGTGCCCGCCCCGCGTTTGTTTTTTTTCTTTTCGCTATCGGTTTTTCGACATATACTCCGCCGAAGGGCAGTCATAGCCGCTTTGTTCCTCCGTTCGGAGCCAGTTTTGCATTGTTCTCGAAGCAGGATTCTTTTTCCGGGAGTCAATGGGAGGCGCAAATGTTGATTAGCGATCTGCTGAAGACTCAGGTGGTGATCTCCGCCGCCCCTGACCAGACGGTGCTCGAAGTGGCCCGCCTTATGGTCGACCACAATATCGGCGCTGTTCCCGTCGTTCTCCAGGGCCGGATGGTCGGAATTTTCACGGAGCGCGATTTGATGAATCGCGTGGTAGTCGGCGGCCAGGATCCAGCCCGTACTTCCGTTGGCCAGGTGATGACGGAAGACCCGATGACGGTCAAGCCCGACGACTCCCTAGACACCTGCATGACCCTCATGCGGCGCCACGGCTTCCGTCATCTCCCCGTGTGCTCGGACCGGGAGCTGACAGGCATCGTCTCGCTGCGCGATATCCTTCTGCACGACCTGGACGAGAAAGATGACGAGGTTCGGATGATGCGGACCTACCTTCATTCCACTCCCGAAGCCAGCTAGGCGTCCCGAACCCACCAGGCGGAGTGCACGAGGATACTGGCAGATACCAGCCTTGCCGTCTCCAGGCTTTCGGCCACCATGCCTAGCTCGCCCGAGACCACCGTTTTCCAACAAGACCCCGGGATCGGCAGGGATTCCGCCACGGTAACGGTTACTAAGGTTACCGTGGTTCGTTGATCGCAGACCTTGACCTGCCTGAGGATGGGTAAAGATAGAGGTGCCGCGATGAGTGAGGCGCGCGGCTCTGGCCTGGGCCCATGTCTTTAGGCATACAACAGACGTCGATCTATCTCTGGTGCGCTCAACCGATCCTGCAATCGGTGGTTGCCGTCGCCCTGTGGCGCAGGAAATTTCACAAGCGGTTCCCGATTTTCTTTGCATTCCTTCTGGTTCAAATCGCGAACTTTGCTATCGCTTTTCCGCTCTACAACTCCAAACCGGACTGGTACTTCTGGTTCTTCTGGACCGGCGAAGCGCTGAATGCCGTGCTCGGCTTTAAGGTGATTCACGAGATTTTCCTTGATGTCTTCCGGCCTTATCACGCATTGCAGGATCTGGGCACGCCCGTCTTCAAGTGGGCGGGCGCCGTCATGCTGTTGGTTTCGATCGTGGTCGCCGCTTCCAACGCGTTTTCGGAGTTTCCTCTCATTCAAGCTGTTACCACTATGCAGCGTTCAGTCCGCACGGTGCAGTTCGGCCTTATTTTATTTCTCGTCATTTTCGCCCGGTTCCTCGGTGTGTCGCGCCGCCAGCTCAGTTTTGGTATCGCTTTGGGCTTTGGATCTTCCGCGGGCATCGAATTGATGCTCCTGGCCTTGTACTCCGGAAAATTCATCCGCCGCGGCCACCTCAACCTGTTTAACTTGATCTGTTACGATCTCGCGGTTGTGGTCTGGATTATTTATGGGTTGTACTCCAAGGCGGTCCGCGAAAAGGCGATCAACCCGCTTCAGACGCGACGCTGGGAACAGAGCATTTCGGACCTGCAACATGAGGGAACCGGTGACTCCTTGATCCCAATGTTTGAAGGCATGGTCGAACGCGCCTTCTCGCGAAGCGCGACTGTTGATCCGTCGGAAGAATTGCTGCCCCCGCCGGCTTCTGCGGAAACACCCCGTGCCAAGTCCGTGGCTGCCGGTTCCAAGGACCCAATATAAAAGACCGGACAACGAGCGCTTTTTTCAACTCCCAATATTCCTGACACCCTGTCAAGAGGAATTTGCGGCCGGTTCTCGCCCCGCCGGCATGGGCCCGTCGAAATGAAAGAATCACTTTAAGGAGTGGGCTGCCAGCCCCCGAATAACCGCCTCCGAGACAGTCCCAGCACTTTACCTGTGCCCCCCTGGCCGTGTGCGCTGTTTCCGCTTGTCAAGCTTCGTTCTCCCGGAGCGAACTTCGTCGCCGTGTGTATAATGCGCCACCGCCGAATTCCAGTCGGTGTTTGCCAGTTATTCCGGCAGACCCTGATTTTCGGCAGACCCTAAGGAGAGTATGAAATGAAGCGTTCACTCAGGGCGTTGTTGCTGTTGGTAGGTCTGGTGGGTACATTTGCGTTTGCTGCCGTCCCGAGAATACCCACTCATGATGGGCCAATGCCGCTGTGTCCTCCCGGACATCGCTGCGATGACAATAATTAGTCGACAGTTCGCGCACTTTTCCAGGCTGGCCGCATTGGCCGGCCTTATTTTTTGCCTTTTTCGGGGCCGGTTTCCGTCCGGCTTTCTCCCCCACCCGACGTCGACGGATTCTTGCCGGCCGCTCCACTTTCTTTCCCCCCTCCCGGTTGGGATATCTCTTCTCCACCGCCGTCAGCCGCGATGTACTGGACGATAATCGAGATCCGCCGGTTCGACGATTCCATCGGATCGTTCGGATTGCGCAGTCGCTGGTCTGCAAAACCGCGCACCTGTGAGACCTGGTCGGGCCGCACTCCCGACTGCTGCATCAGGCGGCGCGCCGCATTTGCCCGGTCCGACGACAGTTCCCAGTTCGTGTAGTTGGTTTTTTCGCCGTAGGGCTTAGCGTCCGTGTGGCCCTCGATCGAGATCTTGTTCGGCACCCCTCCCAACTCCTTGGCCAGCAGTACGAGCATCTCTTTTCCGTTGCGGCTCGGTTCGGAACTCCCACTGTCAAAGAACGTCCCGTTCTGCGATTCCAGCAACTCAATGCGCAGTCCCTCGGAAGTGACCGTCATCTCGATATTCTTTCGGAGTTTCTCGAGATCGTTGATGCCGCGAATGCTCTTCTGCAGCTGTTCCTTCAGTTGCCCCAGATTCTGCTTTGTTAGTTGGAAGTTCTCACCGCTACCCGATTGATTTGTACCCAGTGTTTTCGACGTTCCCGTCGGATCCTTGAAGTATCCGCCGATCGCTTCCTGCACCTTCTTGCTGGTATTCAGCAGCCAAAGCACGATGAAAAGCGCCATCATGGCTGTAACAAAGTCGGCATACGCGACCTTCCACGCGCCGCCATGATGGCCGCCATGGCCGCCTTTTTTCTTGATGACGATGATTGGAGGCGTAGCCATGACCCGCTGCTAACCCGCCGCCGCCGCCGCCGCACTCGCGCCGCCACCGCGACAGGCCTGCTCCACTTCTTTGAACGAAGGCCGCACATGCCCGGGCACAACTCGTCTTCCGATCTCGACAGCCATGATCGGAGCCACTCCCTTCAGAAAAGCCACCATGACAACGCGCATGACCAGCAGGAATGCGTGTTCCTCTTCCGCGTCTTTACCCATGCGGGCCGCGACCGGACCCACCAGCCCATAACACAGCAGAATCCCCAGAAAGGTTCCCACCAGCGCCGCCGCCACCTTGTGCCCGATTTCTTCCGGCGGCCCGCCCAGCGCTCCCATCGTGATGACCACTCCCAATACCGCCGCGACAATGCCAAGTCCGGGCAACGAGTCCGCCATTGTGCTCAGCGCCCCTACCGAGTCCCCGGCGCCGCGATGGTGGACCTCCATATCGCTGTCCAGCATCTGATCGAGGTCGAATACCTCCACACCCCCGCTCACCGCCATCCTCATCGTGTCGCAAACAAAATCGCGCACATGATGATTCTTCACGAAGTCCTTGTACTTGGAGAACAGCGCGCTCTTGTCCGGCTCTTCGATGTCGCTTTCGAGCGACACAAGGCCTTCTTTGCGGGCCTTCTGCAGCAGTTCGTACATCATCTTCAACGAGTCGACGTAACGCTGGCGCGTATACGCCGATGACCCGAACACTCCTCCGATTCCGGCCCCAATCTGCTTCAAAATGTGCAGCGGGTTCGCAATCAGCACCGTTCCCACCGCTGCCCCGCCGATGATGATCAGTTCGGCTGGTTGCATCAGCACTCGCAGATTGCCGTGCTCCATCAGATACCCGGCCACGATACAGCCGAAAACAACCACGATGCCGATAATCGAAAACATGACGGTGCGCCCTCTCCCTCCTCCCGCTGACCCGATCTTGCCGTCTAAGGTTCCGCCCCTGCCGCCTCCACCGCCCGGCCACCGGCCAGAGCATGGGCGGGCTCCAGGCTATTGAGCAGTCGCTCCAGTGTGTCGCCCGGCTGCGCCACTGTGTACGTTACGACCGCTCGCACCAGGAAGGCATCGCCCCACCAGCTCACCTCCGATTTCGCTACCAGGCTGCTGGCTGTTTCCGCCGCCGCGACCGTCGTTACCCGGTTCGCCGACGGCAGCACCAGAATGAATTCGTCTTCTCCCCAGCGCCCGACAAAAATTTCCGGGTCCAGACTGTGCCGCAGAGTGTGCGCCGCCGTACGCAAGAGCGGAAACGCAGAGTGAATTCCATGTTTCGCCCGAAAATCATCGAGCCCGAGCACGCGCACCCGCAGCATTCCAAATCCCTGATTTGATCTTTCCATTCCCGCCATGCATTCGTTCAGGACCGCGCGCGTCAGCCGGTGCGACGGAATCCCAGTCGCTGCGTCGAGGCATCCGTACATCGGCGGCCCCGATGAGTCCTCCCGGAAGACAAATGCCTCTTCAAACAAAACCATGGCCCCCGTGATCGCTTCGTTCGCCTCCAGCAAGACTCTGCTGCGCACGCGCACCGCTACCCGATGACCGCTCTTATGCCGGAAATAGGCGGCGAACTGTTGGGCGTGTCCATTCGTGAGGGTTGCCGCTACCGGGTCCTGTTCTCCGCACATGCTGCGCCCTTTCCAGTCGCAGGGCCTCAACACGTGTCCGGTCGCACTTTGTCCCAGCGCTTCATGCGCCAGGTGTCCGGTCAACTGTTCCGCTCCCCGGTTCCAGAATCGCACCCGCCCGTTCCGGTCTACGATATAGACGCCAACCGGTAGGCCCTCGAGCACGGAACGATAGAAATCGGGATTGTCGAATGAAGTTCCCGCCATGTTGTTCCTGTTCCGCTACTAACAGTCATCGGCAGGGATGCCCTCAGTCTTCAGAGCGGGGAAAGGAACAATTGCCCGGGGAGAATTCGGGTGTGTATGGTTTCAAGCCGCTGGCCGAATGTAGGAATCTAGCAGCCGCACCAGCTCTTCCACCTCAAACACCGGAGGTTGGCAGGCAAATCCCAGACACACGACGGCAAAGGACCGCCCCTCGGCCAGTGCGGGCAGATGCGGAAGTGTCCTTGCCAAAGCCGGTGGCAGATTTTGCGCAACCGCCTTGCTGGCGTCCAGTTCCAGGAAGGAAGCGTTCAGCGATGAGCGCCCTTGCGCCGCTCGGTACAATTCTCCGGCCACGCTGTCCTTTCCCACCACAACCACCTGCGCGTGGGGTACGGCAAAGCGTGCCACCGCCAGTCCGTAAGTCGCGGCAAACAAGCCATGCCGTGCGGCCAAGTCCGCGTAAACACCCAGCGTAGCCTCCGCTTTGTCACGATAGGTTGCTTCGTTCGTATAGTCGTTCATCCGCAGCAGCGCAATTGCCGCCGCCGCATTTCCCGCAGGCGTCGGAGAATCCTGAAATGGCTTGCGCCTCGTGCCCAGAATCCCGAGCGTGGTCTGCTCATCTCCACCGCCAGTTGTGACCCCCTCGAGCGCGGTCTCTTTCCTCAACCGCCGGAGCGGTACATCGAAGAACCCCCCGCCGTCCCGGTCGTAGAATCGTGCGACCATGGCGTCGGCCACGTCCCGCGCAAAGCGAAAGTAGCTCAGATCAGCCGTCGCTTCATATGCGTCCAGACACGCAATTGCGGTGAACGCGTAGTCATCGAGCACGCCGGCGGTTTCCCGGCGCTCCGCCTGCGGATCCGAATACGCGATCACATGCCGCAGAGTTGGTGTAGAGCGGGCGCCCACGGCCCCTGCCGTTGCGTCTGATTCTGGTTTTGATTCTGACCCTGACGCTGAGCCTGCCCTGGGCAAGCCGCCCGTCCAGCCCTCCGCCAGCAATCGATCCAGGGACCGCAACCCGAACCGGCGCGCCTCTTCCAGGTCCAGCACCCTGGCGGCTTCCAGATATGCCGAAACGCACATCGCATTCCACGCCGCATACACCGTCTTGTCGACGTAGGGCGTCGGGCGCTCCAGGCGCGCCGCATACAGCTTCTTCTTCGCCGACGCCAGAACCTCCCGAACCCGCTCCTCGGGCAAACGCAGCTGCCGTGCAATCTCGAGAACATCCGCCCGAATGTAAAGCACGTTCTTTGCGGGATTGTGATGCATCTCCCCGAGTTCGCCGATGTCATAATGCAAAACCGCAACCGCGGCTTCGTCTTCCGTCAGCACCTCCCGCACTTCCTCAAGCGTCCACGTGAAATAGTCGCCGTCATCGTCCATCGAATAGTCGGCATCCTGCGAGGCGTAAAAACCGCCACGGGAGCGGTCGCTCAGCCATTCGTCCATCCAGCGGATGATGTCGCGCGCTACCTCGGCAAAGAATTCGTTGCCCGTTTCCTGATAAGCGTGTACGAAATTCTTCAGCAATTCCGAATTGTCGTAACTCATTTTCTCGAAATGGGGCACGATCCATCGTTCGTCCGTGGAATAGCGATGAAACCCTCCCGCCAACTGGTCATACACACCGCCGCGTGCCATTTTCTCAAGCGTTGTGACAAAAATATGCCGCACGTGTTCGTTGCCGGTACGGGCATACTGATGCATCAGGAGATCGAGTGCGGAAGGGTGCGGAAATTTCGGCGCGCTCCCAAATCCGCCGTTACCCTCGTCGAACATCTTTATGGCAGACTCCACAATCGCCTCAATCACGCTCGCCGAAACGGTTCCATCACCTCTGCCCAACGATTCCGCTCGCGAAACTGCGCTTTCCACCATTGCCGCCTGCGCCGTTACGTCACCGTTTTTTTCGCGATACGCCTGAGCGATCGACAAGAGCACGCGCTTGAAGCCGGGGCGTCCGTACCCATCGTTCGGGGGGAAGTACGTTCCGCCGTAAAACGGCTTGCCATCAGGAGTCAGGAATGCCGTCAAAGGCCATCCGCCCTGACCGGTCAGCGCGCTCACTGCAACCTGGTAACGGCTATCAATGTCCGGCCGCTCATCGCGGTCTACCTTCATGGCGATGTAGTTCTCGTTCACGATCTTGGCGACCTCGGGATCGTCATACGACTCACGATCCATCACGTGACACCAGTGGCACCAGACGGCCCCGATATCGAGCAGCATCGGCTTGTTCTCTCGCCGGGCAGCTGCAAATGCCTCCTCACCCCATTCATGCCACTGGATCGGCTGGTGCATCGCCGAGCGAAGGTAGGAAGAAGAAGCGCGGGAAAGGGAATTGCGGGAAGGAGCACTCATCGCACAAGGATATCGTTTGCCGCCAAAGATTGCAGATGTGGCGGGAACTACCGCAGCAGTTGCTTTGCGACGCCGCAGTAAAGCTCTACCGCTTTCTCCAATTCCTTCTTCTCCACGAATTCACCTTCCGTGTGCGCCACCTGAATCGATCCCGGTCCCATCAGCAGCGGCTCGCCCCAATTCCCCAGCGACGGGATATCGGTGGTGAAGGCGGCCACCATCGTCGGCATGTGCTCGAGCTTGCGCAGCCGCATGAATGGCGCCTCGCGCGTGAACTCGACCTCTGCCAGTCCGCCGGCTGCTTCCACAATTTGCCGCCGCAGTCCATCCCCCGGCCCCACCAGCCGGTAGAAAAGCTCGGCCCGCGCGAAGTCGGAGATTATGTTTCGCGCCCGGCCCCCTTCAATTGTCCCAACGTTCTTCGTGCACGCGCCCACTTCCGAATCCACCGGCAGCTTCATTGCGTGCAGCCGGTGCAACGCCTCTACCAGCTTGTCGATTGCCGATTCGCCCAGTTCCGGATACGCCGAGTGCGCCATCTTTCCGCGAGCCGTCAACACCACGTGCAGGGATCCCTTGGTCGCCAGCGCCATGCGGTTGTCGGTGGGCTCTCCGTTGATCATGAAGCGTGCGCCAATCGGATGTCGATTCGCAGTACGCGCTCCGATCGAATCCGTTTCCTCTCCCACCAGAAACAGCAACCCCACGAAAACTCCCGCCTCGCGCAGTGTTTCAGCCGAAGCGATCTGCGCGGCAATGATTCCTTTGGCATCGCACGAACCCCGCCCATAAATCTTCGTCCCGTCTTCAGAAGACGCAATAAACGGAGGTACCGTATCCATATGCGTCGAGAAAACCACTTCCGGTCGCTCGTGCCCCGGCCATGTTGCCACCACGTTATTGCGTTCGCCGTCGACCGGCATCCTGTGCGCTTCAAATCCGCGGCGGCGCAGCTCCTCGCAGAGAAAATTCCCGGCCGCTCCTTCCTTCGGAGTCGTGGAATCAATATCAACGAGTTGCCGCGTCAGTCGGAACAAGTCGAGGTTTCGTGTTGCCATGTCGAAAAGGGTAACAGCCGCTGCTAGTCGCGCTCCAGATAATTCCGGCTGATAAGATTTCAATGGTGGCGCAAATTGCCTGAGGGCGATGCGTCGCAACTGAAATCGCCCTTGGCAACACTGTCGACGGCCGACGACGCCCCTCGAAAGGACTAACGACTAAAGACTGACGACTAACGACCGGACACCATGCTCTCCGACACCGCCACCATCCGCTCGCTCTTCCTCGAAGGATCAGCCGGGCGCCTCGAAGCCCTCCTCAACGCCGGTTCGCCCAACGCCACCCGTGCCGCCGTCGTCTGTCACCCGCATCCGCTTTATGGTGGAACTCTGCATAATAAGGTCGTCTTCCATGCGATGAAGGCGCTTAACAGCTTCGGATTCCCCGTGCTCCGCTTTAACTTTCGCGGCACAGGCCTCAGCCAGGGCGAGCACGCCGCCGGCCTTGGCGAGGTCGACGATGTCCGCGCGGCTCTCGACTGGCTCGACTTCGAATTTCATCTCCCTATCATTTTTTGTGGGTTCTCCTTTGGGGCTGCCGTCGGCCTGCGCGCGGCCTCCCGGCACGAGCAGGTTCAAGCGCTGATCGCTCTAGGACTACCCGCAGTTCCCGTTTCGTCGGAGACGGGTCCGGCGCGCGTTTACGATTTCGAATTTCTTCGCCCTTCCACCAAGCCCAAGCTGTTTATCAGCGGATCGCGCGACCAGTTCGCTCCTCCCGGAAAACTCGAAGCACTTGTCGCTACATTTGCCGAGCCGAAACAGATGGTTCGCATCGAATCGGGCGACCATTTTTTTGAAGGCCGGCTGCGCGAAATGCGCGAAACCATTGAAATGTGGGTTAAGACGCTGCAATAGACACTCTGTGCCATATTGCTGTTCTCTATAATCTTCCAACATGCCTGAGATCGCACACGAGCGCTTGCAACAGTTCGCACGCATGCGCGACGTTGCCCGCGAGATCTTCTCCGCCGCGCTTCGCAATGCCTCCATCGAAAACGCGTTTGCCCGTCACCTCAACTGCGAGCGTGGCGTCCTCCGCATCTGCGAGGATCTGTACGATCTGCAGGCCTTCAGCCGCATCGTCGTCGTCTCCATCGGCAAAGCCGCCCACACCATGGCCGCCGCTCTCGAACAGCAGATGGGCAGCTGCCTCGAAGGAATCGTCGCGTCCTCTCTCGACCCCGCCAGCCAGGTCCGCGGTTTCCGTTATTTTCGCGGAGGCCATCCCACGCCCACGGCCGAATCCATACACGCCGCCCACGCCATCCTGAAATCACTTTCTGCACTCGATCCGAGCTCGCTCGTCATCTTTCTGCTTTCTGGCGGAGGTTCCTCGATCGTCGAAAAGCCAGTCGACGCCGAAATCTCTCTCGAGGATTTGGTCTCCACCTATCGTGCGCTCGTTCATTCTGGAGCGCCCATCGCATCCATCAACGCCATCCGCAAGCACCTTTCTGCCGTAAAAGGCGGGCGTCTTGCCCAGGTCGCCTGTCCAGCACAGCAGGTCTCGATTCTCGTCTCGGACGTTCCCGACGCAACTCCCGATGCGCTTGCCTCCGGTCCCACGATGCCGGATTCCACTTCCATTTACGACTGCGATCGCATCGCTCAACAATACGGTCTCGTTGCCCAGTTCCCGCCGTCCGTGGCCGATCTCTTCCGCGAACGCGCTCTCGAGGAAACTCCAAAATCCGACGATCCTGCCTTTGTTCGTGCGCGCTGGTGGACCGTGCTTTCAAACAAGGTTGCGATTGATGAAGCGGGTATCGCCGCGACCCATGCCGGATTCGCGGTCGAAATCGACAACTCCTGCGACGATTGGGACTACGAAAAGGCTAGCGATTACCTGCTTGGCCGCCTGCGGGAGTTACGCCGGACAACTTCGCGCGTCTGTTTGCTTTCGGGCGGCGAGGTTACTGTCGCGGTCCGCAACGGCGGCATCGGCGGCCGCAACCAGCAGTTCGCGCTCGCCTGTGCACGAAAAATAGCGGGAGAAGACATCACCGTTCTGAGTGCGGGCACCGATGGCATTGATGGCAACAGTTCCGCGGCCGGAGCCATTGCCGATGGCAGCACCCTCTTCCGCACCGGCCCGCTGAGCGGCCTCGAAGGAGCGCGCCAGGCGCTCGCCTCTTTCAACGCTTACCCCTTCTTTGTTTCGCTCGGAGATGCCCTGCTCACCGGGGCGACCGGCAACAATCTGCGCGACGTGCGCATCCTGCTTGCTTATTGACTCCCGGGATTCTCCTCGGCCGACGCCTTGCCTTTCCCTTCTGCGCCCGATAACACCTCTGGAATGATCGATATGCAGCCTTCAGTAAATTCTTGTAAACGCCCCTATGCTCGGCAGCACCGCTCCAGCGCCCGGCATCTAACGCAAGAGCCGAAAAAATGAATGGAGGTTCGATTGAAACGCTCAGTTCAAGTTGTCTTTGTTTTGTCCCTCGCATGTGCCTTTTTGGCCGCGTTTTCCAATACCGCCCAGGCTCAAAAAATTGACATCGCCTTCGGCGTCAGCACGATCGATGCTCCCGGTGCCAGCGATGCTAACAACAGCTCTAACCACGTTCCCCAGTCTCTTACCGGCGGCGCCTATCCCGGTGTCAGCGGCGATGTCACCTTCTGGCATAACCTCGGCATCGGAGCGGAGGTGTTCTGGAGAGGAACCCAGAGCGACAACTACCTGCCCGCGCAATTCGGAAATGGACTCAATTTTCGTCCAGTTTTTTACAATTTCAACGCCGTGTATTCCGCCAAAATCGCCCCCCACGTTGCAGTTGAACTCGTGGGCGGCATCGGTGCTCTCGACACTCACTTCTATGCCTGCAATATCTGTACGGGCGGCGGGGGTGGCGGTAGCAGCTTGATCTCGTCCAGCAACCACTTCGATGCCGATTTCGGCGGCGGCATTAAACTCTATGCCCACAGCGGCTTCTTCGTCCGCCCGGAAGCGCGCTTCTACCTGATCAACAATAACGTCGACTACAGCTCGAACCACGCCGCTCGCGTGGGTGTTTCCGTCGGCTACACGTTCCGGTAGAACTGCCGGATCCCTTGTTTGGGGGACGAGCTCTGTCTCGTTCCCCTCCCGGTTGGCCGGTCTGTGCCGCTTTTCGTTCTGGCGCGTCTTGTGCTGTAGCCAGATACCAACACTTCCAGCTACTCCCACTCCTGCCCCGCGCATGTATGATAGCGGTCAAAACAATTGGGACGGTTTCGATTGAAACGGACGCGTCATATCGCTCTACTCTCGCTTCTTACCGGCGCTCTTCTCGCTTTTCTCTCCACTCTCGCGTTTGCCCAGACGTTTGACGTCGGCGCCGGCGCTGCTGGAATCGATGCGCCCGGAACTCACGTCGCCAACGACATCACTCACCAGCCACAATCGTTGACCGGTGGCACCTACATGGTTATCAACGGAGACTACCTCTTTTTCCACAAGCATATTGGAGTGGAGGGTGAATTCGTGCGTCGTCTGACGGAAAGTCTCGACCCGGTCAACAACCTGCTCTTCCGCCCCATCCTCTATGACGCCAACGCCATCTGGACCAGGAAGTTTTACAAGCGCTTCACCGCTGAATTGGAAGGTGGCGCGGGGGTCGAGACCACCCGCTTTTATACCTCCGGGTGCGGTAACTCGGGCAACTGCTATGTCAACCAGAACCATCTTCTGCTCGATGCCGGCGCGGGCATCAAAATCTATCCCTTGCAGCGTTCCGTTCTCCGGCACATCTTTCTTCGTCCTGAAGGCCGCTTCTACCTGATTCACAATGCCCAGGAATTCAGTTCCAATCACGCCATCCGCTTCGGTGCCTCGATAGGCTATAGCTTTAAGTAGCGTGGCCTCTCCCACAACAGGCCCGGAAAACCGGACGCGCCGCATGGCATCACGCGAATCCGCATTTCCACCTTGTCTCCAACGCGGATTACTTTTTCGCCCCTGCCGCATTATGATATCCGTTATGAATTTCGGCTTTTCCGGCGAGATGATCTTCATATTTTTCCTGGCGCTGATCCTTTTTGGCCCCAAGAAGCTCCCCGAGATCGGACGTCAGATCGGGCGCATCATGAACGAGTTTCGCCGCGCCTCGAATGAATTTCGCGCGCAGATCGAATCGGAAGTCAACGTTCTCGAATCGCAGAGCAAGCCGCAGATTCTTCCGCCGCTTCAAGCGCCTCTCGGATCGCTCGCCAGCCGCATCTTCAATCCCCCCTCCACCGAGCAGATGCAGGCCTCTGAAGCCAGGTCATCTGAAACACAAGCCGCCCAAGCCTCGACCTCCGAGGTCGCGCCCCGGCCTCGCACCACGCCAGAAAATGCTGCCGTAGAGGCAGGGCCTCCCGCGCCGAAGGTTGCCCCTGATGCCTGAAGCGGCTGCCTCATCATCCCAAGCCCAATCCGCCAAAGAAGCCATGCCCACCATGGGTTTTCTCGATCATCTCGAGGAGCTTCGCCGCCGCATTGTTCAGTCCATCATCGCCGTCATCGTCTGCTTCTTTGGTTGCTGGTTCGCCGCTTCGCGCCTGGTCGCCATCATGCAGGCGCCCATCGTCTCGGTGCTGCAGAAAAACCATCAGCCCGGAACTCTTGTCTATCAACACCCCGTCGATCCCTTCAACCTCTATCTCAAGGTCGCCGGCGTCGCTGGACTGTTCGTGGCTTCGCCCTTCGTCCTTTACCAGCTTTGGTTGTTCATTGCTCCAGGCCTCTATCGCAACGAGAAGCGGTACGTCATGCCGTTCATGGTGTCGAGCGTCGGTCTGTTTCTGGCCGGAGGCTACTTCGGATACCGCGTCGTTCTTCCCAAGGCGCTCGAGTTCCTCATCGATTTCGGCAAGCAGTTTCAGCCCATGATCACCATCGAGGAATATACCTCTCTGTTCGTCACTCTCATCGTGGGCATGGGCGCGATTTTCGAAATGCCCATCCTTGTTTTTTTCCTTGCCCTGATGGGCATCGTCAGCGCCGGCTGGATGTGGCGTAATATCCGCTATTCGATTCTCGGAATATTTATTATCGCCGCCATTATCACGCCCACTCCCGATGTCGTGAACATGTGCATCTTCGCCGCGCCCATGGTCGCTCTCTACGTACTGAGCATCGCCATTGCCTGGTTCGTGCATCCCACCCAGCGTAAGAAACGCGCGGAGAAGAGTGCGTCGTAGTTTTTCAGACTCGCGTCATGGTTACCGTGGGTGCCCGGGGACTTTGGAAATTCAGCGGTTCGAGGACGAACAAAAAAGTGCTATGAAGCTGCCTGAGAAAAATCAACGGTTTTGCCGCCGTTTCCTGGCGCTGGCGTTCTCCGCTTTGCTGATGACGGTTTTGACCACCACGGCGTGCAGCAAAGGCACGTCCGCCGCTGATGCCAGTCCCGCCATCTCGACCGCCACCGGTCTATCCGATCCTTCCTCAGTTCAGGCAGCGCCGCCGGACTCTGCTCCCCTTCCGCAAATCGACGCCAGGCGCGCCTTCCAATACACCCGCGAGGTCACCGCCTTCGGCGAGCGTTACATGGGGAATGAAAACCACAAGAAACTCGAACACTACATCCTCGACCACCTCAAAGGCGACCAGGTCGAGCAGGATGATTTCGTCGCCGATACGATAGAAGGGAAATTCCCGGTCCATAACATCATCGCCAGGTTCCCAGGCAAGAAAGATGGCGTCATCGCCATTCTCGGCCACTATGACACTAACTATTGGCTCCGCAATAGCGGTTACGTCGGCGCCAACGATGGCGGTTCCTCGACCGCTATCCTGCTCGAGTTTGCCAATCAATTCCGGGGAAAAACCCGCGACGGCTACAGCATCTGGCTGGTCTGGACCGACGGGGAGGAGGCCGTCAAGTCCTGGTCGGCTACCGACAGCCTTTATGGCACCCGCCATCTTGCCGAAAGGTGGGAAAAAGACGGCACCCTCAAGAAAATCAAGGCGCTCATGGTGATGGATATGATTGCCGATGCCGATCTCGATATTCAGCGCGACACGAACTCCACTCCCTGGCTGCTCGATCTGATCTATCAAGCCGCCGAGCGCGGCGGTTATCAGTCCCACTTCTACGCCCTGGCTGGCCCAATGGAGGATGACCACATCCCATTTGTGCGCCGCGGCGTCCCCTCCGCAGACGTCATCGACCTCGATTACGGCTACAACAACGTCTTCCACCATACCCCGCGCGACACCATGGACAAGCTCAGCCCCAAGAGCCTGGAGATCGTCGGCAATACCATCCTCGAGACTGTTCGCCTGCTCGACCAGCGTTAGGCATTGCATCATTGCGGAATTTGCTCGTAATTTTGGGTGGCGCAGCACTTCAGCGCGTTGTAGAAGTTGTCATCCTGAGGGAAGCCGAGCCAGCGCGAAGCGATGGCTCGGCATAGTCGAGGGATCCCTCACCCCACACTGATTCTTCCCCCTCCGGCATTCCCTAGACGCCCTCACGCGGCCCCCCTTCAAACGCAGTGAAAAAGGCCACTTGCCATAATGTCTACCAATCGAGTAGTCTTTAACCACGTGGGGGTGAGAATAACCGTGTTGTCCCGCCGCAATTTCCTGAAGACCGCGTCTGTCGCCGCGTTCGCCGCCGGCGCCGCGCATCCATTGCTAAGTTGGGCTGCCGATTCTGCCATCTCCGTACCCGGCAAAGACCGGATGATCGTCCGCTCTTACCGCTTCGTCGATCTCGAAATGCCCGTCGAGTTCATGACCGACTGGATTACGCCGGTCAATCACTTCTACGTCCGCAACCATATGTTCGAGGCGCCCAAGATCAACCCGTCGGCATGGCGCCTGACGATCGCCGGCGAAGTCGAGAAGCCGCTGACGCTCTCGCTTGCAGACCTCGCGAAAATTCCCGTCCATTCCGTCGTCAATACCATGGAATGCGCGGGCAACGGCCGCACATTTCAAACACCGAAGGTTCCCGGAATCCAGTGGGGCAAAGGGGCGGTCGGCAACGCACGATTCTCCGGTCCGAGCTTGAAAGCGGTGCTCGAAAAGGCAGGCATGAAGGACTCGGCTAAGCACGTTCAGTTCCGCGGACTCGATCAGGTCCCAGGCAAAGTTCCGGCGTTCGTCCGCAGTATCCCGATCGAAAAGGCTCTCGACCCCGACACCCTCATCGCGACTCACATGAACGGAGCCCCGATCCCCACACATCACGGATTCCCGGCGCGCACGGTCACCCCCGGCTGGGTCGGCGCTGCGTCCTGCAAATGGCTGACCGAGATCACTCTCCTCGACAAGCCCGCCGAAGGCAACTTCATGAACCCGGGCTATCGCTTTCCAAATACTCCCGGTAAGCCGGGCGAGCCCATCAAGCCTGAAGATACGCATCCTCTCACCGTGCTCACCGTCAAGTCGGCCATCGCTACGCCGAGCGACGGAGCCAAATTGAAGCCCGGCGCGCACGTGATCCATGGCGCTGCCTGGGCCGGCGAAGCCGACATCACAAAAGTCGACCTCTCGACCGACGGTGGGGCGACCTGGAACGCCGCGCAACTCGGCAAAGATCAGGCAAAGTACGCGTGGCGGCTCTGGAGTTACTCATGGAAGCCTGCTCGCAGCGGTGATTACGTTATTCTGTCTCGCGCCACCGACAGCCAGGGCCGCACTCAGCCCGCCGCCGCCGTCTGGAACCCGAGCGGCTATCTCTATAACGCCTACGATCAGGTGAAAGTTTATGTCCAAGCCTGACGACTCGAAGTGAAGGTGTTTCGTCAGCCGCTGATGGAGTCTCTTCGTCCTTATGCAGACGTCTAAAGTCGAATCGCGCAGACCGATTTCCTCTTCGGTCCTCATCTTCTGTGCCGCGCTCATATGCGGAGCGATCGCGGCCCTCGCCCAATCTCCCAACGCACAGTTACCTCCCGGCGATGCCAAAGAGAAGGTCCAAGCCGCCTGCCTAACCTGTCACGAAGCCCGCATCATTGTGCAGCAACGGTTAAGCAAGGCCGCATGGGGCAGGGAAGTGGACAAAATGACGAAGTGGGGAGCGGAAGTCGATCCCAAAGATCGTGACGCCCTGATCGATTACCTCAGCGCAAACTTCGGCCCCGATCAACCAGTCTACGAAGCGCCAAGGAGTGCGGCTGAGTCCAAGCCGAAAACAAAAGCCAAGCCATAAGCCTTGACGCGCGCCCCGTGCTTCAGCGATCTTTTTCGTGCGATCCGAGATCTGAGATCTGGGAACGAGAACTGAGAGCCGAGGCCCGAGCATCTAAGACTTGACTCTGAAACCGGCACGATGCCGTCAATCCCGTGGGGAAATCACTTGATCCATAAAACACTTCTTCCTGTTCTTTTCTTCGCGTCCATTGTTGTCGCCCTTGCCCAGGCGCCTTCCGCGCCCGGCAAGCCGCTCCCGCCCGGACCGATGCAAGCCAAGATCAAAGCGGCCTGCACGCAGTGTCATAACTCCACCCGAATCACCGAGCAGCACATGAGCCGTGAGGAATGGTCCAAGCAACTCGAAAAAATGGAAGGGCTTGGCGCAGTTGTCCCCGACGCCGACCGCGATGGATTCCTCAACTATTTGACCAAGAATTTCGGCCCCGCGAAAGGCGGAATAAGGGCGGTAAACAAAGCGCAGCCGGGGTCAAACTGATTAATTCTGTCCAACTGGAGAGCCGGGCGTCCCCGCCCGGCGAGGCCAAGCATTCAGGGTGCGAGTCAGCCTCTTCAATCAAGGAGCTTCTTCAATAGGGCAAAGCGCTACCGACCCAGCGTACCGAAGTGGCGCTACGATAGCGCTGCCCGATCCACTCTGTTCAGGATGCGCGCACTGCGCAGGATTGTGAAAGTGATTCTTTAGGTGCTTCCGCTCTCGAGACCGAACCCTGACTCTCTCTTCGAGAACTGGCAACCAGCAACTACTCCCCCTCCAACGCCGACGGCTTTTCCGTCCTCAACTGCGGAAACAAAATCACGTCCCGAATCGTGTGCGAATCGGTGATCAGCATTGCCAACCGGTCAATCCCCACGCCCACACCTCCCGCCGGAGGCATGCCATACGACAGCGCCCGTATGTAGTCTTCATCCATTTGGTGCGCTTCTTCGTCACCCCGCTCGCGCTCCTTTAGCTGACCCTCGAAGCGTCGCCGCTGATCCTCGGGGTCGTTGAGCTCGCTGAACCCGTTTGAAATTTCCATCTTTGCCACAAAGATCTCGAACCGCTCCGTCCAGTCCGGCTCATCCGGCTTCTGCTTCGACAGCGGGGACACCGCCGTCGGAAATTCATAAATCACCGTCGGCTGCACCAGGTGTTCTTCTGCGACCGCCTCGAACAAGCCAGCGATCGTCTTTCCGGCCGGCTCGGCCGAATCGTATGCCATATCGACTCCGGCTTGACGAACTCGGTTGACCAACGCGCGCAGCGACTCGGCCGACGCAAAATCTTCCCGCACCGGCGCCGTGCCAGCCTTTTCCGGCCAGAACTTCGCAATTGCCTCGCGCATCGTCATCCGCCGCCAGTTCTCATGCGCCCATTCAATCTCGTGGACCACTTCCTGTTCGCCTTCCTTTACCGTCCACTTCGTCTTTGTCCCACCCGTCACATCCTTGACTGCCTGTTCGATTGCGCCCTGCGTCGTATCCAGAATGCCGAGATAATCCGTGTAGGCCTGGTACGCTTCCAGCATCGTGAACTCAGGATTGTGCCGGAACGAAATCCCCTCATTTCGGAAATTGCGGTTGATCTCATAGACCCGGTCGAATCCGCCCACCGTCAGCCGTTTCAAATACAACTCCGGCGCGATCCGCAAAAACAAATCCATGTTGAGTGTGTTGTGATGCGTCTTGAACGGCTTCGCCACCGCGCCGCCGGCAATCGGATGCATCATCGGTGTTTCGACTTCTACAAACCCTTGTCCGTCAAAATACCGCCGCAGCGATTGCACCAGCTTGCTGCGCTTCAGGAAGACCTCGCGCACCTCCGGATTCATCACGAGGTCCACATACCGCTGCCGGTAGCGCAGTTCCACATCCTGCAATCCGTGCCATTTCTCCGGCAAGGGCAGCAGGTCCTTCGACAAGAACGTCAACTCCTCGGCATGGATACTCAGCTCTCCCGTACGCGTGCGAAACAGATATCCGCGGACGCCGATGTGATCGCCCAGATCGAGCAACTTCCAAAGCTCAAATCCCGCCTCGCCGATGGCATCCTTCTTCACGTAGATCTGCAGCCGCTGGCCATCCTGCTGCAGGTGTGCGAACCCGGCCTTCCCCATAAGCCGGATCGCCATGATCCGTCCCGCTACGCGCACCGTTACTCGCGGCGATTCCAGTTCCTCGGCCGTCTGCCCACCGTATTCCTTCAAAATCTGCGGAATCGTGTGGCTGAAATTGAATTTTCGCGGATAAGCCGGCTGCCCCAGCGCCTCGATCTTCTTCAGCTTTTCGCGCCGGATCTCATAAATGTTCTCGTCGAGTGCCAATGCGTGTCCTTAATAATGCAGGAAATGTGCGACAACAGCAGAACCGGAAATTATAAATGCGCCCGCCTCCCTTTGTTCTGTATGACATAGGGTAGCCGGCGGAACGGCGCATTCCTACGGGCGACGATCATCCGCACACTCTCTGTTGTCCACCGCTATGACTGCACTTTTCTTCGAAACTGTGAATTGATTCTTCCTGGTCCTTGAACATCGCCGTCTCAAGCGGTAACATTCCTTCTTCGCTCCCGGTACTCTCTGGAAGAAGCTTCGTTCGAGGACTCATGCCGCAGAACTATGTTCCCGCTTTTCTCTTTATTGCCCTGGTCGGAATCCTCATCCCGCTGACGCTGGTTGCGGTTCGCATCATCCGCACGCAAAGCCCCAACCGGGTCAAGCTGATGCCCTATGAATGCGGCATCGATCCCTATGACAACGCTCGCGGACGCTACACTGTTCGCTACTACATCATCGCCATCCTGTTCGTCGTCTTCGATGTGGAAACGATCTTCCTATTTCCCTGGGCCGTAAAGTTCAAGGCTCTCGGTCGCTACGGTCTGATTGAAATGCTGATTTTCCTGGGCATCCTGATCGTTGGTTATGTCTGGATTTGGAAAAAGGGCGCTCTCGAATGGGTATAAGTTCCACGGTTTCATCGCCGAATCCGGGTTCCGGAACCGGCGAAAGAACCTTTACCGCGAGCCGCTGGACGAAAGGAAATTTCTGGTTTCCAACGCGCATTGTCGTGAATTCGCTGCGCGTCAGTCGCGTCAAGCGGCGGTTGTTCGGCAGCACCGAAGAAAGCATCTCGATTGGTCAGGTCGCTTCCGTGAAAATCTCCACGGGCATCCTTTGGTCCGATATTCTAATTGAATCAACTGGAGGCACCGACCCCATCACCAGTCACGGACATCGCAAGGCCGATGCCCTCCGGATTCGCGATTTGGTGGAGGGCTTCCAGTCTGCACGAACTTAGGGAAGCCGGAGTATTGCCGCTGTCCGCGTGAGGCTGCCAACCGCATGCCGCGGGAGATCAGGGGCGGGAAGTCAGAGTAGGACTGCCCTAACATGGCGGGTCCTGTGATACCTGTCATTGACGGTGACGCATTCAGATGTTAGAAGAGATGGTTTCCTGAAAACGAAAGCGGCTCTGTCCGAAAGACCACGCATGGCCGAGGAAGTCAAAACGCCCACCCCCCCACCGCCGCCGGAAGGTGAGAACAAAACGGCGGCGGAAAAGCCCGCAGCGGCAATTCCACCGGCTTCAGCCAAGCCCGCCGCTCCCGCGGGAGCAGCTGCTCCCTCCAAGCCCTCCCCGCCTGCCAAGCCAGCCGGGCCTGTCCCCGTGCCCTGGTCGTCACCCATGGTCGAAAAATATCAGCGCCAGTATGGCTCAGGCCTTGAGGCGCAAACCTACCTGGGACAGAACTATTTCGCCGTGGACCCTTCGCTCATTCCCGATTTCCTCCGCCTGCTGCGCGACCAGGAACAGTTCGATTACTGCGTCGACGTCACCGCCGCTCACTACCCGAAACGCGACAAGCAGTTTGATGTCTTCTGGATTCTCTATTCGTTCTCGCGCAACGAGCGCGTGCGCGTGAAAACCCAGATCGCCGACGGTGAATCGCTCTCCTCGTGCGTCGCCATCTGGCCAACCGCCAACTGGCTGGAGCGCGAAGTCTACGATATGTTCGGCATCAGGTTCGAAGGCCACCCGGACCTCAAACGCATCCTGATGCCCGACGGCTGGAATGGATTCCCGCTGCGCAAGGACTACGGCATCCTGCAGCAGGATAAAGAATGGGTGCAGATCAACCTGGGAATCGAGAGCGGCCAATGACTCTTCAGATCGACGGAGCGCGCGAACTCGACCAAAAAGTTCCGCTCAGTCTTCACAAGAAGATCCTTGCCGCGAACGAGAAGATTGCCCGCGATACATTTCCGGCTTCTCACTACGACCCGATTAAGCCAGCCGAGGTGAACTGCCGATGAGCGATCTCCGCACGCAGTCTCATCTCGATCTCGAAACTCCCGAGAAGCCCTACCTCGATTCCAACGAGCTCGTCATCAATATGGGCCCCCAGCATCCGGCGACTCACGGCGTGCTACGGGTCATCCTGAAACTCGATGGCGAGAAAGTTCTGGGCACCGAGTGCGTGATCGGGTATCTCCATCGCGGCGTCGAAAAAATCGCCGAAAACCGCACCTACACCATGTTCAATCCCTACGTGGATCGCATGGATTACTGCGCCGCCGTCTCCAACGGGCTTGGCTACTGCGAAGCCGTTGAGAAGTTGATGAATATCGAGGCGCCCCCGCGTGCCCAATACATCCGCGTTATCCTCACCGAACTGAATCGCATCGCCAGCCACCAGCTCTGGCTTGGCACCCATGCCCTTGACATCGGCGCCATGACGCCCCTCTTTTACACCTTCCGCGACCGGGAGGAGATTCTCAAGATTTTCGAAAAGTATTGCGGCGCCCGCCTCACCACCCACGCCTTCCGCATCGGCGGTTGCCAGTATGAGACTTATGCCGGCTTCGAAAAGGACGTCACCAATTTCCTCAGCTTCTTTGCTCCTAAAATCGACGAATATGAAGCCCTGCTGACCACCAACCGCATCTGGCTTGAGCGCACTAAGAATGTTGGCGTGATTTCCGCTGCCGATGCCATTGCCCTGGGCGTGACTGGACCCGTCCTGCGGGCGAGCGGCGTGAAGTGGGACATTCGCAAAGCCGTACCCTACGCCAACTACTCCAAGTTCGATTTCGAGATTCCCGTCGGCACCAATGGCGACACCTACGACCGGTATCTGGTTCGCATGGCCGAGATGCGCCAGTCGATGCGCATCGTCGAGCAGGCCGTCGCTGCCATCCCCGAAGGTCCCATCATTGCTAAGGTGCCCAAGGTGATCAAGCCGCCAGTCGGCGAAATCTATCATTCCATCGAAGCCCCGAAAGGCGAACTCGGTTACTTCATCGTCAGCGACGGTTCGACGCAGCCTTATCGCTTGCGCGTCCGGCCTCCTTCGTTCGTCAATTTGCAGGCCCTCGACACTATGGTGCGCGGTTTGCTCGTTGCCGACGTGGTCGCCGTCATCGGCACGATTGACATTGTGCTCGGCGAGGTGGACCGCTGATGATCCAGTCCTTCATGTCCTACCTCGGCAGCAACCAGCCTCCGGGCAGTGCGGGCAACGAGCTTTGGGCCCTCATTTACGTCTGCATCATTTTTGCCGGCGTGTCTGTCGTCGTGCTCTGCATGAACTGGATCGAGCGCAAGGCACTCGCTCATTTTCAGATTCGCCTCGGGCCCATGCGGGTGGGCCCTCACGGTTTGCTTCAGCCCTTTGCTGACGCCCTTAAGCTGATGCTCAAGGAAGACATCATTCCCGCCGAAGCCGACACCGTCGTCTTCTGGATCGCTCCGGTCATCGGCCTGCTCGCGGCTTTCACCGTTTACATCGTTATTCCCTTCGGTCCATCGCAGGCCGTCACCGACATGAACATCGGCATTTTGTTCATGCTCGGCGTCTCCTCGCTCGGAGTGCTCGGTATTGTTACCGCGGGCTGGGCCTCGAATTCCCACTATCCCTTGATTGGCGCGCTCCGCTCCAGCGCCCAGATGGTTTCCTACGAAGTCGCCATGGGCCTGGCCGTGGTCTCCGCGGTCCTCATGACCAGCCTCAATACCGCCGGCACCGGGACCCTCAGCATGATTGGAATCGTCGAGGCCCAGCACCAGCAGGGAGTCTGGTTCCTCTTCAAGTTCTTCCCCCTCGGCTTCATTGCCTTTGTGATCTTCGCGATTGCCATGATCGCCGAGACCAATCGCGCGCCCTTCGATCTTGCCGAAGCCGAATCCGAATTGACGGCTGGCTTCCATACCGAATACAGCGGGCTCCGCTGGTCTCTGTTCATGCTCGCCGAATATGCCGCCATGATCGCCGTTTCCGCCATTGCCGTTACTCTCTGGCTCGGCGGCTGGATGCGGCCCTTCCCTAACCTCCTGGCCGGACCGGCGTGGGAATTCATTTTCTCTCTGTTTCCCGGCCTGACTTTTGCCGCCTTGGCCGCCATTACCTTGATCAGCACGTCCCGCATGCCGTCGCATTCCTTCTTCAGGATTCAGCGTGCCGGGCTCGGCGTTTTTGGAGCGCTGCTGGGATTAATCGCTTTGCTGCTGCTTGCCATTGCCGTCGCCGGCAGGGGCAACGATGCCAGTATCGCCTCCCGCTTCCGCGAAGGCATCGACTACGTTTACTGGTTCATGCTGAAAGTTGCCGTTTTCATGTATCTGTTCATCTGGTACCGCGCAACCTGGCCGCGTTACCGCTTCGACCAGCTCATGAGGGTCGGGTGGAAAGTCATGCTGCCAATCTCGCTCGGCGTGCTGATTCTGACCGCCATTGTGGGGGTGCTCGTCTCATGAACCCAGCCCTCAACCCCGGCGCCGCCCCCATCGCGACTACTTTCTTTTTCTACTTCCTGGCCGCCGCGGCCATTCTCAGCGGACTTCTCGTAATTACGCGCCGCAACGCCGTGCATTCAGCTCTCGCACTGATCGTCACCTTGCTCTCGGTGTCCGGGCTTTACCTGATGCTCTATGCCCCTTTCGTCGCTGGCGTCCAGATCATCGTTTATGCCGGCGGCATCATGGTCTTGTTCTTGTTTGTCATCATGTTGGTGAACATCGCACGCACGACAAAAGAGCGCCAGTTTAACCGCATCTGGCCGGTCGGCCTCGTGGCTTCTTGCGCATTGCTCGCGGTCTTCTTGGCCGCTTTCACCAAAGGTAAGGACTTGTTTCGAGACCGCCCGGTGACGCTGCCCGAAGCCACCAACACGCAGCAGATTGCCGGCTTCCTTTACGGAGAAGCGGGACGCATCGGGCAATACACATTCGCCTTCGAGATCGCCTCGCTCTTGCTCCTGGTGGCGATAATCGGAGCCGTCATTATGACGAAGAAGAGGATTTAGCTTTTGGGTCGCGTAGTGCTTCAGCGCTGCCTTGAGCATTTTTGATTGCGGTTTTAGCTGAGGTTTGTTTGCTCGTAGCTTAAAGCTGACTTATGGCACCGATTACGACACTGCACTACTTAATTGTCGCCGCCGCACTCTTTGTTCTCGGCACCGTCGGCGTGCTCACCCGCCGCAACGTAGTGATCATTCTGATGTCGATTGAGCTGATCCTGAATGCGGTGAACCTGAACCTGGTGGCTTTTTCGCGCATGTGGGGAGGCCTGCATGGCCAGGTCTTCTCGGTCTTTATTATCGTAGACGCAGCCGCCGAAGCCGCTGTCGGCCTCGGTATTCTGATCGCCTTCTTCCGTAACAAAGAGACGATCAACGTGGACGAAATTGATTTGTTGAAGTGGTAGAAAAGCAAACTGCTGGTTCTTTGGCTACTAGCTTTTCGGTGTTGGCTCTTAGCTACTGGCTTTTCGCTTACTGACTTTAGCTGCTAGCTTTTGGCTACTAGCTTTCACCTTGTCTTTCCGAGCTGTTCGCAGCCGCGAAGCGGTAAGAACAGGCGAGGGATCTGCAGTTGCGAACAGCGAACGACGAATCGCGAATGACGAATACCGAACGACTGACGACCGACGACTAACGACCAACGACATGTTTTTAGACCACATCTGGCTCATCCCGCTCTTACCGGCCTTCGGGGCCGCGATGATGTTCTTTTTCGGCCGAAAGCTTTCCAAATCCGCCGTCAGCGCCATCTGCGTCGGCGCGGTGGTCGTCGCCTTCCTGTTTGCCTGCTTTGCGGTCGTCGACTACACGCACTTCGCCCACGGCACCGGCCAGCCCTTCGAAAAAATCGTCTACACCTGGCTCGGCAGTGGCGACTCTGGCCTGAGCTTTGTTAAGAAAGACGGCACCCACGCGGCTTTCAACGCCGATTGGGGTTTCCTCCTCGATCCCCTTTCTGCCATCTGGCTGCTGTTCGTCACCGGCGTGGGCATGCTCATCCACATCTACTCCATGGGCTACATGGCCCATGAAGGCGGCTATTACCGCTTCTTCGGATACCTCAACCTGTTCATGTTCGCCATGCTCACGCTCATCCTGGCGAACAACTACATTCTTCTGTTCGTCGGCTGGGAAGGCGTCGGTCTCTGCTCCTATTTGCTGATTGGTTTCTATTTCCATCGCAAGTCTGCCAGCGATGCCGCCAACAAGGCCTTCATCGTGAATCGCATTGGTGATGCCGGATTCATGCTCGGAGCCTTCACTCTCGTCTGGTATCTCGGCTCCTTCCGCTTCACCGACATCAATCATCTTCTTCGACAGCCGAACGCCTTCCAGCTCGGCGATCCCATCCTCACCATAGCCGCCATCCTGCTTTTCGTCGGGGCAACCGGAAAGTCCGCCCAGCTTCCTCTTTACGTCTGGCTGCCCGACGCGATGGAAGGTCCAACGCCCGTCTCTGCTTTAATCCACGCCGCTACCATGGTCACCGCCGGCGTCTACATGGTCGCGCGCTCGAACGCAGTCTTTGTCCTCGCGCCCACGGCCATGAAAATTGTCGCTATCGTCGGTGCGCTCACCGCCATCTTCGCCGCCTCCATCGGCCTCGTCCAAAACGACATCAAGCGCGTTCTTGCTTATTCCACTGTCTCTCAACTCGGCTACATGTTCCTCGCCCTCGGCGTAGGCGCCTTCGCCGCCGGAGTTTTCCACGTCTTCACTCACGCCTTCTTCAAAGCCCTGCTCTTCCTCGGTTCCGGCTCTGTCATCCACGCCATGTCCGGCGAGCAGGACATGAAGTTCATGGGCGATCTCAAGAGCCGCATCCCGATCACGTACAAAACAATGTTCGTCGGCATGCTCGCCATTGCCGGTATTCCCGGATTCGCCGGCTTCTTCTCGAAAGACGAAATCCTCTGGCAGGCCTGGTCTTCCGAAGGCGGAGCCTACCGCATCCTCTGGTTCGTCGGTTTCGCCACCGCCTTGATGACCGCCTTCTACATGGGACGCCTCATCTTCCTCACATTCTTTGGCGAGCCGCGCATGAGCCACGAAGCTGAACATCACATTCACGAATCGCCAAAGTCCATGACCATGCCGCTCGTGACCCTGGCGATTTGCTCCGTTCTCGCAGGATGGCTTGGCCTTCCGCACTCGCTCGGCGGCTCGAACCGCTTCGGCAAGTTCCTGGAACCCGTGTTCGCCAAAGAGGCGCCCATGCTCGAAGCCGAGCGGCCCGCTCAACTCGCTGCCGGGGAAAAAGAAGAAGAGAAGACCGATCCTATGGAGTACGGCCTGATGGGTCTCTCCGTTCTGGCCGCGGTCATCGGTCTCGGCCTCGCGTACCGCTCTTACGCGCGCGCTGGCAAAGACTACACCGAGCCTATCGCCGCCACCGCCCCGCCGCTCTACAAAGTTCTCTATAACAAATGGTTTGTCGACGAAGGTTACGACTACGTGTTCACGGGCCGCCGCAAATTAGGAGACGTGCGCCTCGGCGTCATGGGCGCGGGCGAAGCCTCCTCCTGGTTCGACGCCAAGATTATCGACGGCGCAGTGAACGATGCCGGCTGGATTACCCGTGCCATCGCCACTGTTTCCACCTGGTGGGACAAATGGATCATCGACGGCGTTGGCGTCAACGGCCCCGCCATATTCGCGCGCATGATGTCTTATCCCGCGCGCTTGTTCGAATGGGGCCTTGTTCAGTGGTATGCGCTGGTGATGGTCGCCGGCTTGTTAGGTTTTGCCGTGTATTACGCATGGAAATGAGCTATGAGCCACGAGCTATGGGCAGGCAAGGCACAGGTGCGCATAGCTCATAGGTCAAAGCTCAGAGCCGTTTGAGAACTAGCTTATGCAGAGCCATATACTTTCCATCATTCTCTTCACGCCGCTCCTCGGCGCGTTCATTCTCCTGTTCGTTCCCAAGGAGAACAAGGACGCCATCCGCTGGATTGCGAACATCGTCTCGCTCGGCGGCTTCCTCATTTCGCTGCCGCTCGTGCCGATGTTCTGGGAAAAGCGCTTCGACCCGCAGCAGTTCAAATTCCTCGAAGGCACACTCAACAACTGGATCCCCTCCATCGGCGCTGGCTACAACCTGGGCATTGATGGCATCTCTTTCCTGCTCATCATGCTGACCACGCTGCTCGGCTGGATCTCGATCCTCTCTTCGTGGACCGCCATCGAAACGCGCGTGAAGGAATACTACGTCTGGTTCCTGGTGCTTCAGACCGGCATGCTCGGCGTCTTCATGGCGCTCGATTTCTTCCTCTTCTTTGTGTTCTGGGAAGCCATGCTCGTCCCCATGTATCTGCTCATCGGCATCTGGGGAGGCCCGCGCAAGCTCTACGCCGCCATCAAGTTCTTCCTCTACACCCTGCTCGGCTCCGTGCTGATGCTGCTCGGCATCCTGTTCCTGTATTTCCATCACCACACTGCCGCCGGCTTTTACACCTTCAGCATTCCTGAGCTTTACAAAACTGCCCCGCAGATTCCGTTCCACTTCGCCATCTGGCTCTTCCTCGCTTTCTTCATCGGATTCGCCATCAAGGTCCCGATGTTCCCCTTCCATACCTGGCTGCCCGACGCTCACGTCGAAGCGCCCACCGCCGGCTCCGTCATCCTGGCCGGCGTCCTGCTGAAGATGGGAACCTATGGTTTCATCCGCTTTTCGCTGCCATTTTTCCCGCAGGTCATCACCAGCTCCAATCGCTTCCTCGGATACACCCCGCGCGGCTGGATGGCTGGTCTTTCCGTCATTGCCATCATTTATGGCGCGCTCGTTTCCCTCATGCAGAAGGATATGAAAAAGCTGGTGGCCTATTCGTCCGTCAGCCACCTCGGCTTCTGCACGCTCGGAATCTTCGCCCTGAACCAGGTCGGCCTTAGCGGCTCAGTCCTCCAGCAGATCAATCACGGCATCTCGACCGGCGCGCTCTTCTTGATCGTCGGCATCCTCTACGAGCGTCGCCACACCCGCGAAATCGCCGAGTACGGCGGCATTTCGAACGTCATGCCCGTCTACGCGACGATCACCATGATCATGTTTCTCTCCTCGATGGGCCTTCCGCTCCTCAACGGCTTCGTCGGAGAATTCACCATCCTTCAGGGAGCTTTCACCGCCAACTGGAAGTGGGCAGCCTGGGCAGCTCCCGGCGTCATTCTCGCCGCTGCTTATTTGCTCTGGCTCTATCAGCGCGTGTTCTTCGGCACCGTCACGAATCCGAAAAACGAAAAGCTGCACGACCTCACGCCGCGCGAAGTTCTCACGTTTGTGCCGCTTCTCATCTGCGCCTTCTGGATCGGCCTCTACCCCAAGCCCTTCTTCCAGATTCTCCAGACTCCGACGACTCAAATCGTCCAGAACATCCAGGCGAATAGTGCCAGCCCGGTCGTCAACGCTCAACTACAAGCGGCGCCACCAACGGGCGTCCTCGCCCGTCCAGCCTCAACCCAGGCCGCCGTCACCCCAGCGCCAGCGAAAGCGAGCAATTAAGTGCGAAGCCTGTCTCCAACCGAATACCGGCTGATGTTACCGATGGTGGAACTTACCATCTTCGCCATCGGTCTATTGCTCATCGACCTGATGATCCCCAAGCAGTGGAAGTGGCTGAATGCTGTTGGAGCGTTCATCGGCGTGCTCTTTGCAACACTTTGCGTTTGGCAGATTCAAACCACTCTCCCGCGCGGCGCTGCCGGCTTTTACAACACGCTGCTCGTCGATCGCTTCGCCCTGTATTTCTGGTATCTCTTCCTGGCTGCTGCCGCCATTACTATCCTCATCTCCGTCCGCTATCTCGAGATCGAGGACGAAAACCACGGTGAGTATTACGCCCTGCTCCTCTTCTCAGTGGTCGGCATGATGTGCATGGCCGCCGGCATCGACATCGTCCTGCTCTTCATCGGCCTCGAGTTGATGGCCATCTCGATTTACGTCCTCGTCGGATTCTTGCGGCGCGACCGCCGTTCCAACGAAGCCGCCCTGAAGTATTTGCTCCTCGGAGCCTTTTCCTCCGGCATCTTCGCCTACGGCCTCTCGCTTCTCTACGGACTCTCCGGCAGCACCAACTTGAGGGACATCGCTCGCACTGTTTCGTTCCTGACGAGCCAGAGCCCCCACCATCCGGTACTCATCATTGCTCTGCTCACGACTCTGGTCGGCCTCCTGTTCAAGATCGCCGCCGTCCCCTTCCATCAATGGGCGCCCGATGCCTATGAAGGTGCGCCCACCAGCATTACCGCTTTTATGTCGGTTGCCGTGAAAGCCGCTGCCTGGGTGCTATTGCTTCGGCTGCTGGTTTTTGGCCTCTTGCCGCTTAAATCGATTTACACGCCGCTGATCGTTTTCGTCGCCATCGCCACCATGACCGGCGGCAACCTTGCCGCCATGACCCAGTCCAACACCAAGCGGCTCCTTGCCTACTCCTCCATTGCGCATGTCGGCTACATGCTGCTGGCGCTGGTTGCCATAGGAACCTCGCCGCTTAACAGCCCGGGCTTTGTCGATGGCCTGAAGGGAATCCTGGTTTACCTGCTTGTCTACACCTTCATGAACCTGGGCGTGTTTGCCATCATCACCTCGCTACGCCACCGCAACGTGATTGGAGACGAGATCGACGATCTCGCCGGCCTCTACCAGCGCGCCCCCGTCGAATCCGTTCTGATGCTGCTTTTCCTGCTTTCGCTCGCCGGAATCCCGCCTGCAGCGGGCTTCCTCGGCAAGTACTACATCTTCCTCAGTCTGATTGAAAGTCAGCACTACTGGCTCGCCGCCTCTGCCGTCTTCTACACCTTGCTCGGCCTTTATTACTACCTGCGGATTGCCAACGCGATGTTGATGCGTGCTCCAATGGACCCCGAGCGCCTGCCCATCAGCCTCGCCATGCGCGTGGCCGTAGGGGTAACGGCCCTGGCCACCATCGTCATCGGCATCCTCCCCGAACCCTTTATCCGCTCGGTGAATTGGTCGCTTGGGCTTCGATAAAAAGCGCGCAGGTGCTAAGTCCCATGCAATCAAGATTGTGGGGTTAATTCCTTTCGATTGAAGATTTTGGCAGGGACCGAAAGACGGAGCGAAGAGCTGTCGTTCCGCAACTAGCAACTGAATTCTGAGTCAGGGTACCGGGTACTGGCAATTCGGATACAGGGGTACCGGCAACTGAGCATACAATTCGAGCCGATGCCGTCACCTCCACAAAAGAACGACCCTCTTGTCTCGCTCGCGCGCTACTCTGAGATCGGCTTCATCATTCCCGCCGCCGTCTTGCTCGGATTTTTCCTCGGCAAGCTTCTCGACTATTGGCTGCACACCAAGTGGCTTTACCTGATTGGCCTGCTGTTCGGCGCCGTTGTGGGTTTTACGCAGATGATCCGCATGGCGCTGGGCGCTTCGGGCAGTGGCAATGAGTCTCACACTGAATCCACGTCAGGCCCAGATTCCGGCTCTCGGTCCGCTCGCCCGACCTCCCGGCATGAATGAACAGATAAATTCGGGGCTCTCGCCGGCCGACCTGCGCCTTCAGGCGTTCAATGACCGGGCGCTTTCCCGCATGTTTCGCACACTGGTCGTCGTGAGCGCTCTGGCTCTTGTGCCCGCGTTCTGGCGATACGGCTTGGTCGGAACAATGGGATTCGCCGCCGGGGCGGTGGTTTCCGCCGTGAATTTCCGCGCCCTTCAGCGCAGCGTCGAAGCGCTGGCAGATCGCATTGTCGACCGGCAGAGCCGCGAAAGAGGCGGCCGGATCGTCCGGCGCTTTCTGCTGCGATATGCGTTGGTCGGTGCGGTCGCATATGCTATATTCAAGGGTTCTGTCGTGGCCTTCCATGGTTTTCTGTGGGGTCTGTGCCTGCCCGTCGCAGCCATGATGTTCGAGGCAGCGTTCGAAGCTTTGGCCGCCCTTCGGCGGGAGTGAGCACTGAGCGCACCGCGACTTTGGTCTATGTGCTGGGCGTGATTCGAACTCCTGGTTCGCGGCCGGGAGCTGGATTTATTTCATGGAACAACTTACTTTTACCGCATTCCTGAATCGTCTCTTCGGTCCCGCCGTCACGGCGCTGCTTGAGGCGCTCCATGTTCACCCGAAACACCCCGCCGCTCCCATCACCAACTCGGTCGCAATGGAAATTCTGGTTGTGTTGCTGCTCGCCATTTTTTTCATTGCGGTAAGAGCGCGTCTCTCGGTCGAGCGGCCCGGCGCGTTGCAGCATACCATGGAAGGAATCAACGGGTTCATTGAAGGCCTGGCCGGCGAGATTATCGGGCACCATTCCTCGCGGTTTGTCCCGTACCTGACTGCGCTGGGACTGTTCATTCTGACTTGCAATCTGATCGGTCTGGTTCCGGGCCTCGAATCGCCCACGGCCGTCCCCATTGTGCCGCTGGGCTGCGCCTTGCTGACCTGGTTCTACTACCATGTCGCCGGACTCCGGGAGAACGGCGTGATCGGATACCTGAAGCACTTCATTGGGCCGCAGGAAGGCATGCCGCTCGCCGTACGCATATTGCTGCCCTTCCTCCTGTTTCCAATCGAGATATTTAGCCACGCCGCCCGCGTCTTGTCGCTCACCGTCCGTCTCTTCGCCAATATGTTCGCCGGTGAAATGGTGACGCTGGTGTTTTTCTCGCTGCTGCCCTTGGGCCTTCCCGTCCTGTTTGAAGGGCTTCACGTTGGTGTGTCCTTCATCCAGACATATATTTTTGTGCTGCTGGCGGCCGTGTATCTGGGCGAAGCCGTCGCACATGAGCACTAGAAGCATGACCCAGTAGCCAGTACGCAGTACCCAGCGATAAAGTGGGGTTCTCTGAGTACCGGGTACCGGTTTATTGAGTTCTTGCCACAGCGTGAGGGCGTCGGCTCAACGAGCCCGGCGTCAACCACCCACTGGAGGCAAATCATAAAAGGAGAGAAACAAATGCGGAAAATGATGATGTTCGTTCTTCTGATGTTGCTGTGCTCGATTTTTGCGGTTCCGGCATTCGCGCAGACCGGCGGAGCTGCAGCTGTTTCTACGAACTGGGTCGCGATCACCTCGGGCTTCGCCATCGCTATTGCCGCCGGCCTGGCTGCGCAAGGCCAGGGACGCGCTGCGTCCTCAGCCTGCGAAGCTCTGGGACGCAATCCGGCAGCGCGCGCCGGCATTCAGGTGGCGCTGATTCTCGGCCTCGCGTTTATCGAGTCTCTGGTGCTGTTCACGCTCGTCATTATTTTCGTGAAAGTCGCCTAAGAACTTCGGCTTTGCTGCAAGCCAAAGCCTCTGCTTCCGGCAGAGGCTTTTTTTGTTGAGCTTTGTTTGTGGCGAAACGCCTTATATCTTGCGCTCACCGTCCCAGTCAGTAGCCCGGTTCTCGGGAGCCTTTTGCAGGGCTTCGACCAACACGCGCCGCAGACGGAAACGGCTGTCGAGGTCCATGGCGACAAACTCGAATCCGATTTCATTCACTCGTGCGCGTCGCAGCAGCACTTGTCCTCGAATCTTCTTGACTCCCAACGAGATTTCAACATTCGCTTCCGAGCCCACGCGGAGATTGTCGCTGCGCGTCCCCATCCCACCGCCCAGACTCATTTCCCGCATAACAATGTTCGATTTTCCCCAGGAACTGGAAAGCGATGCCGAAAGTGCCCGCGGGAGTACGATTCGCTCGTAGCGCCGTTGCCGGACCCACGGGCAGGCGGGAGTCGACTCAAGCGGAGCGATCGCAATTTCCCCCGTTTCCAGTCCGCTGTCGGCCAGAGCCTGCGTCCCGTAACGCGGATCGATCTTCGACAGAGCCTGGATGGCGGCGATGCGCAGCTCACGGTGCTGCACATATCCAAATATCTTCTTCTCTTCCACGATATTGCGCAGAACTGGGACTGCCTCCGTCTCGCGCAAACGCCCGAGTGATTCGATCGCTTTGAGTTGCACGAAAGGCGGCCGCGACCGGGTTTCTCCCGTCGAGGCCAGCGCAATCAGGCTGGCGCTGGCGCTGCGGTCCTGGCTCATTCCGATTTCGTCGATCGCTTCAGGCAAGATCAGCGGATCCAGCAATTCCAGAAGCTCCAGCAGAGTACGCCCGCGGTCGGGAGCCGCGCCATATGCGATCTGGCGCACGACAACGTCCTGGTAGAACCGGTTCAGCTCGGGCATCCGTCCCGGCAGGAACTCCAGCAGCATGCCCACATTCAGGCGGCTCAGCAGTCCTACGGTCGAGGAAGCCTGTCGGGGTTGGCCCGCGCGGATCATCTCCCGCAGTTCGCTGATCCCGGTTGGCCCAAGCTCGCCTACCAGGTCCACGATCCGGTCACATTCTTCCCGCTTTTGCGCCCGGAAGAAGCGATCCGACAGATGTTCGACGGCATGCTTGGGAAGTTGTTGCAGGACATGAACCAGCTCCGCAGGAACTTGTGCGGCATTGATCGCTTCCTCGATCATCTCGGGAAGCCGGTTTTCGACCCCCACGCGCGAACGGAGGTCGGCCGCCATCGCGGGGCGCTGCGGTTCGATTCGCTCGAACGACACACAGAGTTCCGCAATCGACTTGTATTTCTTCCGAGCGCAGGCCTCCTGCCCGAAGCGGGCGAACGTTGCGCTTAACAGGCTCTGAAGTTCCGGATCTCTTTCCTTGGCCAGTTGCTCGCCGATCAGCGCGATGGCGTTTGGCATCACATCGAACGGCGTCGCCGCATACAAGTCAGCCAGTTGCGCCAGTCCGAGCATCGTCTTGCGGCGCGGCTCAGCTTCTTTGGCCTCGATACAGCTGCAATAGTTCGATAAGATCTTGGCCGCTGCATCGAAGTCTTCGCGCTCGAACAGCAACTCGACAAATTGCCGGATATTGCGGGGCGGCACGCACGCCGCTTCGCCGGACAGCAGAACACTCTTTTTGCCCGCTTCCGGAATCTCAGCCCAGAACATGCGGTCCAGGATGTCGGCATGCGACTCGACCAGAATCCCGGCCTTCGACATCTTGTCTTCCTGGACGCGCAAAATCTGCCGCAGCGTGTCCATCTGCCGGCTCATGTTCTCCATCATCTCGTGGACGGCATTTACCTTTACATCGCCCCGCTGGTAGCGGTCCAGAGCATACTTGATGGCCATGCTCTCGGCGGCCTTCATCAGCAGCGGCGTGTCGTTCTCCGGGCTATCCTTAACCGTTTGCGCTGCCAGGCTTTCCAGCAACTGCGCGAGGTTGATCTTCGCGCCATCCGAGGCCTTTCCCAATTCCAGCTTGAGATTCTCCTGAGAGGCTCCCGGTTCCTGCATGGCTTGTCCAAAATGCGTCAACAAGCGGATTGTCTGCAGTACCTCTTCTTCCTGCAGGGGAACAACGCCGCCGCTCCACGCGCCCTTTCCGGCCGTACCGCCGGGCACAGGAATGCTGGGTGCCGCTCCCAACGGAACTCCTCCCCCTTCTCCTCCCGCGCTCGCTCCTTGCGCTGCGGCGATCAACTGCAGCAGTTTTTGCGGGTCGTTCAGCCATTGCTTGAACTCTGGCCCCAGGGACTGGGCAGCAAGTTGCGCCGCCATCGAAATCTCGCCCGTCGCCGGATCGGCAGCGATGAACTTTACCTCATTGATCCGAATCGACGAGTCCGCGTTGTCACCCAGAGTCTCTTTGATCTGCTTCGCAAAGTCCTGGGCCTTGGATCCCCCGATCGCAAAGGCTCGCACGAGCCGCGTAAAGTCGTCCAGCGTCACCTTGCTTGAGAATAGAATGCTCGACAGTCCCGCCGCGTTCAGCAGTTGTGCGAAGCTCCGCTCGGCCTGCCCCGCATCCAGCGGTATTCCATCGAGCAGAAGCTTGTTGTCGGAAACACCCAGCACAAAGCCCGTGTCCCCTCCCTTGGGCAGTGCCTGTTGTAACTCGCGCCAGGTGGTCTCAAATTGCCCTTCCGTGCGCTTGTGGTTGGTTCCATACAGTCGCGTGTATTTAATAAGGATGTTGAGACTGTGGAGGAAAGCCAGCGCGGACGCGCTTCGGCTTGCGTCAGTTTGAGCAGCGTTCGTGATAACGACCTCCCCTTAAGCAAACGAGGTTCGGTCTTAAGCCTATGACGGAAGTGGATCGATTGCACGATTACTCTAGTCATAGGAACCACAGGTTGATTTGATCCAAACTGCACCGAAGTACAGGTCCGTTGGAGCCCGCCGCGCTACACTAGAGCTGGGTCGTTTTCTCGCTCTTCTTGGGCGTACTGTGGTTGGCTCCACTACTAATCCCCATGCTGATCCGCGTGCTGCTGTTTGGGATCCTCAAGAACGCTGTGGGACAGGATTGCGAGGTCCTGGACCTCCCCGCAGGTGCGTGTGTTCACGATGTGCTGGTCTGCTTCTCGGACCGTTTCCCGGAATTTGCCGCCCTAGCCCCCGCTTTGGCCGTCGCGGTAAATCAGGAATATTCGCGCTCGGACAGGGCTCTGGCGGCAGGAGACGAAGTCGCCCTACTCCCGCCCGTCAGCGGGGGCGGCGGCCACCCGTTTCCTTGCACGCCGGGCGAAATCCGCATCGGGAGAGAGCCGATTTCCACTCTCGAGACCCTGAACCGGTTGAAGCGTCCGGAAAACGGCGCCGTCGTGATTTTTGAGGGAATTGTGCGCGATAACTCGCGTGGAAGGCCCACGTTGTACCTTGATTATGAAGCCTACGAACCCATGGCCCTCAAGCAGTTGCAAGGGTTGGCAGAGCAAGCGCGTGAGCGTTTTGGCGTCGGTGGGGTTTCAATTATCCATCGTATCGGCCGGCTGCAGATTGGCGAGACCAGTGTGCTGATTGCTGTTGCTTCGGCCCATCGATCTGCCGCTTTCGACGCTTGCCGCTGGCTCATCGATACCCTGAAAAAGACCGTCCCTATCTGGAAAAAGGAGCATTTTGAGGATGGCGCGGTTTGGGCCGATGGCGACCCCTTTCCCGCTGAAATCCATGATCCGGGAGGCGCAACCGGGCAGCCGCCCGCATCCAAATGAGTGTCCTTCCCATGAAACTATTCCGGCTGGCTAGGCGGGTCCCTTTCCTGTGGTCTTTCCTTGTCCTGGCAATCACGCCCCAACTCTCTGCGCAAGAGCCGTCCACCACCCTCAAGGTCGATGTCAAACTGGTTAACGTTTTTGTGACGGTGACGGATCTGCATGGCGCACCTGTTGGCGGACTGACAAAGGAAAACTTTCTGCTTAAAGAGGATGGCAGGGAACAGAAGATCGCCGTGTTCAGCCGCGAGTCCGAACTGCCTCTTTCGATTGTGCTCGCTGTTGACACCAGTCTCAGCACCAAGAAAGACCTGCCCCTGGAACTGACTTCGGCACGCAAATTCGTGCATGCCATCCTGCGCCAGCAGGACGGGCTGGCTTTGTACAAGTTCAGCGAGGAAGTGCGCGAGGTCGTCCCCTTCACCTCGGATCTGAAAGTGATCGACGCCGGTATCGACCGCATTCGGAATGGATCTGCGACGGCCCTATACGATGCGATTTTCCTCGGATCGCAGGCCCTGAACCGGCGGCGGGGACGAAAAGTCATGGTGGTCATCACCGATGGCGGAGATACGGTCAGCCAGGTGAGTTACAAGGAGGCACTGCGCCAGGCGCAGGAGTCCGAAGCCCTCGTCTACAGCGTCATCATCGTACCCATTGAAGCCAGCGCCGGCCGCGACACAGGCGGCGAACACGCCTTGATTCAGATCTCGGAAGATACCGGTGGCAAGTACTACTACGCGACCTCGCCTGGTCAGTTGGATGATGCGTTCCGCAAGATCGGCGATGAACTTCGCACGCAATACCTACTCGCCTATTATCCCTCGCAACGTTTTTCCGATTCGGAGTTTCGTCGCATTCAAGTGAACCTGCTGAGCCCGCCTGCTGGTGGCCCCTTTGAACTAAGGAATCGGGCTGGCTACTACACTGTCAAAGGATCCTGGTAATAGTTTGCGTGCGTTGCCGGCTCCTTACTTCATATACAGCGAACTTAGTATGCTGACATGCTTGTCGTAGTTGTGAAGTTATTGGACTTATCCTGATTTCAATATCCGCTCCCGCTGCTGGTCCCGGAAAGCGTACGATTGCGGACACCTTCAACTTTACAATCGCCCGCATACGTCTGGAAACAATCGTCGAGACTCCCTGGTTTGCTTTTGGAGCGCCGCTTGCATAGCTCTTCAACGAATTTGCCGTGCTGAATGTAATGCCCTCCGTGCGACTGGTCAGGCAAAGCGTTGTGCTCTTGACGCCTGGTGGCCTGAGTCAGAAATCAACTGCTGGGCGGGATTTTTCTGCTGAAACCCCGGGCATCCAGCCGTCTGCGTTGGTGCGCAAAAAATGCGCACGGAGGCTTCTGATGAAAAGACTTCTGTTGGTCCTCACCATTCTTTTCGCATCCGCATTGTTTTCCGCGATTCCAGCCGCCGCCGATAACCTTTATGCCAGCATTCGCGGCACTGTGACAGATCCGACCGGAGCCATCGTGACCGGGGCCAATGTCGTGGCCACGAATACGGCAACTGGAATCCGTTTTACAAGCACCAGCAATAACACCGGGGCGTTTGCCTTTCCGCAGGTTCCGATCGGCGACTACACAGTTACGGTGCAACTGAACGGATTCAAAGGGTATCAGGCATCGGGAATCCACGTGGATCTTAATCAGATCTACACACTGAATGTCGAGCTCGCGCTCGGCGAGGTTTCCCAGCAAGTGGTGGTGGAAGCGAATCCCGTGCAGGTCGATCAGCATGACATGCAGTTGGGCGCGACGGTTACTGCACAGCAGATCGTCGATATCCCGCTCAATGGCCGCAACTGGACTCAACTGCAACAACTCGAACCAGGCGTTGTCGGCGCCACCGACCGCTTTGGCCCAGGAATGAATGGAGGGGGAGGGTATTCGGGCAATGGCGCTGAGACACAGCAAAACGCCTTCCTGATCAATGGAAACGACTCGAACGACGAGTCGCTGAACACGGCGCTGATCATCCCCAGTCCAGATGCCATCGGCGAATTCCGAATGATCACCAGTACCTTGAACCCGGAGTATGGACGTAATTCGGGCACCATCATTAACGCAGCGATCAAGAACGGCACCAACGCGTTTCATGGCGATGCTTTTGATTTTTATCGCGACACCTTCCTGGATGCCAAAGCCTGGTTCGAACCTACGGCAAGCACCTTCCATATGAATCAATTTGGCGGAACCCTGGGCGGTCCGATTATCAAAGATCGAACGTTCTTCTTCTTTTCGTATCAGGGGACCCGGGAGCGATTTCCGGAAGTTGGCGCAAGCACCAACGTTCCCGTTTTCACGCAGGCACAGCGCGGCGGCACATTCGGTGCCGGCCCCGGCGGGCCCGGCGCTGGTTCGAACGTCACTCCTTTCCCCCTGTTCGGGGATAACGCATCCCCGTGTCCCGTTGGAGGCGCACAATGTCCTGCCGGAACCTCTTACACCACTTTGTTCTCAACGGGGTCAATTCCCACGCAGGACTTCAATCCGCTTTCCTTGAAACTGATGAACCAATTCGTTCCTTTGCCGAACGCAGGGACGAACTTCCAGTTCAACCCCACCACTACGCAGAATATCGACCAGTACATCTATCGGGTCGATCACAAGCTTACCGGCAAGGACTCGCTCTGGTTCTACGGGCTGTACCAGACCGCTCCCTCGACGGACTTGATACCGTTTATCGGCGCCACGCTCCCCGGTTTTTCCGAAGACGCAACCCGGCATTACCAGCAATACGCGGCGTCGTGGACCCGTGCTCTGTCTCCTACGACCCTGAATGAAGCGCGCATCGGCTTCACGCGTTTCAATTATTACAACGTCAATCCCGTCAATCCCATCGATCCCGCCACTTATGGATTTACCGGCATCACCCCGCAAGCACCCGCCTTGGCCTCTTTGCCGGTGGTTACCCTCAATGGCCTGTTTACTCTTGGCTTCAGTTCTGACGGTCCCCAGCCTCGCGTCGAGAACACCTATGAAGTCATCGACAACTTCAGCAAGGTGTGGGGAAAACACACCTTCAAGGCCGGCTTCACCATGGAGCGTTTGGAGATCAATAACCCCTTCTACAACAGTCTCGCCGGCACCTTCACTTACGGTGGTTCCGGAATATTCTCCACCGGAAACATAGGGGCTGATTTTCTTCTGGGTATCCCTGACAGTTATTCCCAGGGCAGCGGTTCCATTCTCCACGGACGCGCGCGCGAATACTATTCCTACGTCCAGGATCAATGGCAGGTGAAAAGAAATCTGACCCTGACCTTCGGCACGGGCTGGGACATCGAGACCCCGTGGGTCAATGAATCTTACGGTGGCGAAGTCATGAGCGCCTTCCGTCCAGGGCAGCAGTCGACCATCTTCCCCTCCATGCCCGCCGGCTTTGTCTATCCCGGGGACACGGGAATCAACAAATACGGTGGTATGCACGTTCACTACGACACTCTGGCACCCCGTCTGGGCCTGGCCTGGAGTCCAGCGGAGAATTGGAGCGTACACGCCGGCGCCGGTTTGTATTACAACCGTAGCGAGTCGGAGTTGTCGCTCCAGACCCTTACAAATCCGCCCTTCGCCATCACTTCCAACGGAGCCGGCGCCCTCGGCACCTCGCCTTCCTTTGCGGCCCCCTTTACCTCCGTGAATCCGAGCCCCGTTGGTTCCATTCCTTCGGGCACAAGAGCAATTCCTTTCCCGTTCACGCCCCCTTCGCCGCACGCCACTTTCGACCCGTCGGTGTACTATCCAATCGGGCTCGCCATGAACACCTATGACCCCAACTTCACCGTGCCAAGATCGGTGAATTTCAATCTCGCGGTCGAGCATCAGGTTTCCAGATCCACGATTGTTTCGCTCGCCTATGTGGGCAACATCGGACGCCATGAGGAGGGTGCCTACAACCTCAACCTCGCCGGTCAATTTCCAGGTGAAAACCCGCTTGCCGCCGCCTACCCCAATTGCACCAGCGGATTCGCCCTCAGCACGCCAGACTGTCCTCAGGCAGGAATCCCGGGCGGGACCCCCTTTCCCATCAATACCTATGGCCAGATCGGTCAGCAAGCCACCGGCTACAACTCCAATTACAATTCGCTGCAGGCCACCTACAACCGTCGTTTCAGTAACGGCCTGCAAGTTCTGGCAGCCTATACCTGGTCGCGCTATTTTGATGAGACCTCGAACCTCGAAAATAGCGCCTTCAACTTTCCGGGAATCAACCCGTTCAATCCATCCGACATGTACGCACCGTCAGCCAATGATGCCCCGCAGCGTTTTGTCGTCAGCTATACCTACACGCTGCCGTTTTACAAGCTAACGGGTCGCTGGCGGAAGTTGACCGACGGCTGGAATCTGAGCGGCATCTACACCCTGCAGCACGGTACTCCCGTGCCCGTCTTCGATTTCTCGGCGCACACCCTCACCTGCGACCTCAGCGTTTCCTTCTATACCTGTCCGGATCGAGCCAATTGGACCGGTACGCCGCTGCAATTCGGCGATCCACGCGCTTCGGGGAATCTCTGGGTCACCAACGGGCCGGCCGCTTTGTCCGTCGGCGCTCCCGGAACACTCGTCGGGACCGCCACTCGTAATCCGTTCTATGGTCCTGGCATTAACTATGGGGATATGGCGATCGAGAAGAATATTTCCTTCACCGAGAGCCGCTACCTGCAGCTCCGTTTGGAGACGTTCAACACCTTCAACCACGCCAATTTCGCGAATCCCGCCACCCCCGGGTTCGCCAACGGTGGCGAGGACGCATCGGAGCCCGACTCCTTTGGACAAGTCTTCAGTATCAACCCGATTTCAACCAACGGCGACGGTCGAGTCGTCCAGCTTGGACTGAAGTTCTACTTCTAAAGATCCGTTGCTGCCTCTCAACGAAGGCGCCCTCTCGGGCGCCTTCTTGCGCTTTCTCCCCTCCGGCCAAAATCCGGTACATCGTCCCTGTTCTCTGGCCGCATCTAGTAAACTGTCATATTCCATTTCAATGGAAACACGCGACCTTGTAGGCGCAGGATCGTGTCCTGCGCCAGTGCATTCTGCTCCCAGGAGAGTGGCGCTTTGTTCGAATGGTCTGGATTGCGTTTTCGACGTTCTCTGCCCCTTGGCCTGATTCTTCTCGCTTTATTTGCCTTGTTGCTCAACCGTTCACTGCGGGCGCAGGAGCCAGCTCAGGAAAACCCCAATGCCGGTACCATCCAGGGGATCGTGCGCAGTGAAGACGGCGCTCCTGTCCCGAGCGCCCGCGTTTCTTATAGTTCGTCGGCTACCGACACCCGAGGAGTCACCCGCACCGACCAGAACGGCGCCTATGTGACCGAACAGGTGCCTCCCGGAGCCTATCTGGTGCATGTCGATGGACGTGATCTATTGCCCGCTGAGATCAATGTCGCCGTCACCACCGGCGTTCCAACTGCTGTTAACTTCAAACTGGATTGGATTGACCCGGGTCCCGTACGCCTCGAGAGCCACTTCCAGGGCGACGCGCCGGACCAGTTCGCGATCAATGGGCGCAATTACCTTACCGCCGGCGAACTGTTTCCGGGTGTTCAAGCGGTGGATGGATCCATCTACAGCCCCGCGAAAAGCGGTTTTCAGTCGCTTGCAATCGACAGTTCGCTCGGACGCACCACCCACTATGACATCGATGAAATAGAAGCCATGGATGAAACCCGCGGCGGGCCTGCCACGACCCTCCCGGCCGACGCGGTTCGCGAGGTGACGGTTTCGCGCGTTACACCAGAGGTTTTTCAATCGCTGAACGCGACCGGAGCCGTCAGGGTATCCACCAAGTCCGGCGCCGACACATGGCATGGCGATCTGTTTGGCAAGCTCCGCGATCAATTTTTGGGACTTGCCGGCTTTCCCTCCGGCAGTTCCGATTTCAGCCGCCAGCAATATGGATTCGGAGCCGGTGGTCCAGTTGTCGGTGGGCCCTTCGACCGCGGTAAAGCTTTTCTGTTTCTTGCCGGAGAGCGCACCAAGCAGGACGGGCGGCTGCCCATGCTGACCCAGGATCTGATTCTCCCTTCCTCCAACGGCGCCCCGGTCTTTAATTCAAACGCCCTGCAAAGCGCGTATTTCCGCGGAAATCTGCTGTCCGGCCGCTTCGATTACAACGTCGCCGAGAATATGAAGGTCTTTGTTCGCCTGGGTTATGACAATGCCAACCTCGTTGGTCCCCAGAACAGCTTGTCCATGTGGCGTAATCAGGTCAACGTGTCGTCAGCCTCAGTCGGGTTGGATTGGAATCGGGGAAGGTATGTGCACAGCGCGCGCTTCGGATACCAGAAACTGGTGAACGCAATCACTCCTGATGTCGGCGACTCGACGATTCTGCCCGCTCCCGACAACTTCCACATGCAGATCGGCTCCTTTTCGCTCGGCCCGTCGACCGCCGGTCCCAGGCAGACGATTCAGCGGGACCTGTTCGCCCGTTGGGACAGCAGCACGATCTACAAGGTGAATCACGCGGTTCGTTTTGGGGGGGCGTTTCATCACATCCTGCAGGGCGATAACTATGCCCTCGGCTCCAATGGACCGTCCGTGACCAGCTCAAATGGATTGGCCACCATTGCCGCGATCAATGGCAACCCTGACCTGCTGCCGCTCTACCCTGGAGACCCGCGCGGGGCCGCTGACAATCCCTTGAACTATCCGGTCGGGACCTTCACCATTTATAACGGCCTGGGAAATTTCAGCGAGCACCCAGCGTTCAACCGTCCGAATGGAGGCCATTCCGACTACCGGTTCGAAGGCTATGCGGCGGATACTGTCAACATCATCCCCAATGTGAATTTCACGATCGGCGTGAACTACGTGCTCGATACTGGTCGCACCGACAGCGATCTCGCACCCATTCCGTGCTCCGCGATTAACACGACGATCGTAACCTCCCCGCCCTGCTCGGGGAATTTTGCCATTCTCGATCAGTACGGTCTGGCTCCTCCGACCGGCGCCTACCCCGCGCAGTCGCTCGGCCTGAGCATCACTCGCCCTCTCATCAATTTCGCTCCCCAGGCGGGTGTGGCTTGGGATCCTGGACATAATGGACGGACCGTTGTGCGTGCCAGCGGCGGTTTGTTCTACGACAATTTTCTGCTACAGAATCTCTATCAGGATCGCATTAACCGCTTGTCGAACGGCCAGTTCAGCCGCAGCCTGACGCTTTGCCCGACGGGTTCGCTATTGTTCCCCGATGGCTCGCTTGTGAGTTCCGTGGATGGTCTCGACATTGCTTCGCAAATCTGCGGCCAGCCAATGGGCACCGTCGCGCCCGCGCTTCAGGAGCTGCAATCGCAGTTCATGGTGAGCCAGGCGGCCATTCCCGCCAACGCCCCGAACATCTATTCGCTGGCCAACAGCCTGGCCGATTTTGGCGGCATGCTGGCACCCGGCTTCAAAACGCCTCGCGTCGTCCACATGAGCGCTGGAATCGAGCGACAAATGGGCGAACGCAGCATGTTCTCAATCGATTACGTGCGCGAACTCGGTACCCAGCTTCCCCTCGGTATTGACACCAACCATGTCGGCGACGCCAGTCTGATGAACGACGGCGACAATCCCGCCGGAATCAATAGTTACGCCCCTGAGCTCTCGGCCATCAACAGTACCTTGCTGGCAAATCCCCGGTCCGCCGGCTGCGCCCCCGCCCTTTTTGCCGGTGCTGGTCCCAACGGCTCACAGGCAGCCGTCAACTGTTACATCGCCAATGTTCCCCAGCCAAGTATCGCTGATTTTGCCCGCCAGGGCCTCGATTCCTCCACCGCCTTCTGCGGTCCGTTTCCGTGCTCGGTCCTTGGCAAGCAGCAGGCCGCCTTTGGCGGCGCGAACCCCGCCGTTGGCGCAAATATCATGTATTTCCCCAGCGGGCGCTCGCAGTACCAGGCCATTCACTTCGCCTATCACACCTCGAGCGCTGCCAATCCTCTGCGCCACGTGCAGAAAATCGATGTCGCCCTCTCCTACACCTTGTCTCGCTATCGCACCAATATCGCCGAACCCAACGGCAGCGGTGGCGACTATTCGATTCTGAATGTCGCCGAAGACTACATGCGTCCCCACCTCGGACACTTCGGATCCTCCGGCCTCGATCGAACCCACCAGATTGTCTTGATCCCAACCGTGGATCTGCCCCACGGCCCCCATATTTCCATCGTGACCCTTCTTGCATCGCCTCTTCCGTTGACGGTCTCCATTCCCCAGGCTGATGGCGGAGGCGTCCCCGGGGAAATTTTCCGCAGCGACGTCAGTGGCGATGGCACCGTCGGCGACATTCTGAACGGCACCTTCATCGGCAGTACCGGAAAATACTCAAGCTCCAAAGTGACCAATGCCATCAAGTTCTACAACCAGAATCAAGCCCTTCTGTTGACCCCCGCCGGCCGGGCGTTGGTTTCCGCCGGATTATTCACACAGGACCAATTGCAGCAGTATCTCGGAGCTTTTGCTCCTTTGATTTCCTCCTGCACTCCTCCCACTCCCAGTTGCGGCTTGCCCGGACGCTGGGCTGCCGAAAACTGGTTCAAAACGGTAGATCTCCGCGTCAGCTGGCCTTTCGCCCTTGGGGATCACGCCCGGATTGAGCCCAACATCGCGGTCTTCAATGCCTTTAATCTTGCCAACTACGGCGGCCCTGGAGCCCAGCTGAGCGGCGTTCTCGATGGCGCTCCCGGGACCTCCCTGAACAATTCGACCACCCCGGGATATTGCGGGAACACCACCAGCTTTTGCACTTCACGGCTTGACCGGGTGTTGCCCGGTTCCGGAACTTTCGCCAATGGCGCACCGCGCCAGCTCGAGTTTGGTCTGCGCATTACCTTCTGAGAAACGGGTTTGTTCCCCGCTCGTCGGCGCGCCGCTGATCGCTCGGACCTGTTAGGTCGAACCGGCAAGACTCGATAGGTGGAAGAAGGCCCGCGAAGGCCGCCGCTCTGATTTGGAAATCTGTGAACCTGCGATTGGGAAGTCTGGCGCGCCCGGAGAGATTCGAACTCCCGACCTACAGCTCCGGAGGCTGCCGCTCTATCCAGCTGAGCTACGGGCGCGCACTGCTTCTTGAGTGTACAACCTTCGTTCTTGCCCTTCAAACCGGGCTGGCCGCTGCGCTCACCACCACTAACGCCCTCGAAATCAGCCTGCGCTCGCGTCCGGCTCCGGCCAGATTGCCGTAATCGCCAGGCCCACCACGATTCCAATCGAAACCTCAACGAACCGGTGCCATGCAATGACCCACGGCGCCGAGGTTCGCGGCACCAGCATCACAATCGCCAGGGTGATGCCGGCAAAACGATACGAATTCTCGAGTCGAAGCAACGCACAAAGCACGCCCAGCACAAACACGCCCGCAAAAAACAGCCACCAGGCCACTGGGAAAACACTGGCTAGTAGTCCACCGCTGGCCGCCCCCAGTAACGTCCCCACAAAACGTTCCCCGGAGATCTTCAATGCCGCTCCCAGCGTCGATTGCATGATCACCAGCGTTAGGATCGCCGCCCAATAAGCTTCCGGCAGCCCCGACAGCCGCGCAATCAGAAATGATGCAGCCGCCGCCACTGCCGTGCGCGCCGAGTTCGCAAGAATCGGTCCAGCATCAAATCGATTGCGCCGCATTCGTGCTCCTTCCGTTGGACTCGGAATGCTGGTCTGAAAATCGCGCTCCCGGGCAACTGGGGCAGCCTCTTCTGATTCAGCAACCACTAACTTTCCAGAAGTGCTCTGCCTGATAATCGAGGCGCAGCAGTCGGTTTCTTGGATCGTGTCGTTTCCCACATTGGGGGCAGGGAAGAAAGCTCCGCAGATGCATGCCCCGGCGGTCGTAGTCTTCAGAAACCGCAAACGTCATGCCGCAACTGCAGGGGATCAACAACATCCGGAGATTCTCTTCCGGTTCCTTTCGATCTTGCCTTGATTTCGCGCTCGTCAACTCTTTCTTAGCCTTCCTCGATGGCCGCCAGAGAACTCTTCTTGCGCCGGTTGGCCGGCAGGACCTTCTTTCGTAGGCGCAGCGACTTCGGGGTCACTTCCGCAAATTCGTCGTCGGCGATAAATTCAATCGCCTGCTCCAGGTTGAGCTGGCGAAATGGCACCAACCGGATCGCCTCATCCGCCGTCGATGCGCGCATGTTCGTCAATTTTTTTTCCCGGACTGCGTTGACATCCAAATCGGTGTCCTTTGCATTCTCCCCGATGATCATGCCTTCGTAGAGTTCCACGCCCGGGCCCACGAAAAGCTCCCCGCGTTCTTGCAGTCCCCAAAGCGCGTACGCGGTCGAAGTGCCCGGACGGTCGGCGACCAGCGCCCCCGTCAGCCGGTGGGGAATCTCCCCCTGCCACTCCATATAGCCGTCAAATAGCGAATTCATCACGATGGTTCCCCGCGTGTCGGTCAGCAACTGGCTCCGCAAGCCGATCAGGCCGCGGCTGGGAACCCGGAACTCGACCCGCACCCTTCCATACCCGTGATTGTGCATGTTGACGACTTCTCCCCTGCGCGAGCCCAGTTGTTCCATCACCACTCCCACGAACCCTTCCGGCACATCCACCGTCAGATGCTCGACCGGTTCCATGAGCTTGCCCTCGATTCGCTTGGTCACAATCTCAGGCTTGCCCACCATCAGTTCGTAGCCTTCGCGCCGCATCATCTCAATCAAAATTGATAATTGCAGCTCTCCCCGCCCCAGCACTTTGAAGGAGTCGGTCGTGCCGGTGGCCTCTACCCGTAGCGAAACGTTTGTCAACAGCTCCTTGTCGAGCCGCTCGCGCAAATTTCGCGATGTAACATAAGTGCCTTCGACGCCCGCAAACGGAGACGTATTGACCGTGAACAGCATCGCAATCGTCGGTTCATCGATCGTGATGTGCGCCAGCGGAGCCGGATTTTCGACGTCCGTGATGGTCTCCCCAATCGTGATTCCCTCCACCCCTGCCACCGCCACGATGTCGCCTAATTCCGTCTCTGTGATATCGGTCCGCTTGAGTCCGGAAAAAGAAAATAGCTTGGTGATTCTGGTCTTGTGCAGGCTGCCGTCTAATTTGGCGATCGCCACATCTTCGCCCGTGAACATCTTGCCATTGAATACCCGCGCAATTGCCAACCGTCCCAGGTAGTCGCTGTAATCGAGATTGGCCACCAGAATCTGCAACGGGCCCGAAACGTCGCCCTTGGGCGCGGGAATCGTCTTCAGAATGGCGTCGAACAACGGCCGCAGATCTTCGCCCCCGGTCTTGATATCGGCGGTGGCCGTTCCGGTCTTCGCGTTGGTGTACAGCACTGGAAAGTCCAGTTGCTCCTCTTGGGCGTCGAGATCGATGAACAGGTCGTAGATCTCGTTGAGGACTTCCTGCGAACGCGCGTCGGCCCTGTCAATCTTGTTGATAACAACGATCGGCGGCAGATGCGCTTCCAGCGCCTTACCGAGCACATAACGGGTCTGCGGCAGCGGCCCTTCGCTCGCGTCCACCAGCAGCATCACCCCGTCCACCATCTTGAGCGCACGCTCCACCTCGCCGCCGAAATCGCTGTGGCCGGGCGTATCCACAATGTTGATCTTGACGTCGTGATAAAAGATCGCGGTGTTCTTGGCCAGAATGGTGATGCCCCGCTCGCGCTCCAGTTCGTTCGAATCCATCACCCGCTCGGCAACTGCTTCGTTGGCTCGAAAGGTGCCGCTCTGCTTCAGCATGGCATCCACCAGCGTGGTTTTCCCGTGGTCCACATGCGCGATGATGGCGATGTTTCGGATGCTCGCACTCAAAACACATTCCTCCGATGAAGGTCTGTTATCACTCTACTATGCGGGAAACGAGGTCGGCCATTGTGACCCCTTCGGTCCTGTCGCGTCATGCCCTGCCGTCCACGCCAAAACCTATCCTGCTCACTTCAAAGTGACTCCCACGTCCATTACAATAGCCGGTTGCGAAAAACCGGCCAATGGAGTTGAACGCCCGCGTTCGTATTGTTCAGCAGCGGAAGCAAATGAACACGGCGAGCCCATCCGACGGTCCAATTTTCTAACCTGAAAACGTGACGGAAACGAGGAACTCATGCGGAAGACCATGGTGTGCAGCAGAACGAAGGTGCTATTTTTGCAATTAGGATCAACCATCATTACTGGTATCTTGACAGTGGGTCTTATGACTATGCCGGCATTGGCAGCCAATGCGGACTTCGGTCCCAGCAACCCTTTCTATGCGGCAAGCCCATTGCCCTTTCAAGCTCCGCCCTTCGACAAAATCAAGGACAGCGACTACCAGCCCGCCATTGAAGCTGGAATGGCCCAGCAACGCGAGGAAGTCCGTGCGATTGCCGATAATCCGGCCTCCCCAACCTTCGAAAACACCATTGTGGCCATTGAAAAATCGGGCCAGCTCCTCAACCGGGTGATGCAGGTATTCGGCGGCGTCACGGGTGCCAACCTGAGTCCTGAACTTCAGAAGGTTCAGGAGATCGAAGCGCCTAAACTGGCCGCTCATAATGACGCCATCTTCCTCGATACCCGGTTGTTCCATCGCTTTGAGGCGATTTACAAGCAGCGCGAATCTCTTGGACTGGATCCGGAACAGTTGCGCCTGGTGCAATTTTATTATGACCAGTTCGTGCACGCCGGCGCGCGCCTTTCCGACCCGGATAAGGCCGAGCTCAAGAAACTCAATGAGGAAGAATCTACCCTGTCGACCGCCTTCAACAGCAAATTGCTCGCTGCCACCAAGGACGGCGCCTTCATTACCACCGACAAGAACGCTCTTGCGGGCTTGAATCAGAAGAGCGTCGACGGCGCTGCCGAAGCGGCAAAAGACCGCAAAGTCAACGGTTATGTCATTCCGTTGCAGAACACTACCCAGCAACCGGACCTTGCCTCGCTCAGCATGCGCTCCACGCGGCAGGCCATTTTTGAGAACTCCTGGAATCGCACCGAACGCGGCGGGGCTAACGACACCAGGGACACCATTGCTCGCCTCGCCCAGCTGCGTGCCCAGAAGGCGAAGCTTTTGGGATTTCCTAACTATGCCGCCTGGAGGCTCGAAGACCAGATGGCCAAGAACCCGGAGGCCGCCGTCAAGTTCATGGATGCCCTTGTGCCGGGCACGACTGCCAAGGCCGATGCCGAGGGCAAAGATATTCAGTCCCTCATCGATGCCCAAAAAGGCGGATTTCAACTGCAACCGTGGGACTGGAATTTCTATGCCGAACAGGTTCGCAAAGCCAGGTACGATCTCGATGAAGAGGCAATCAAGCCTTACTTCGAACTGAACAACGTCCTGCAGAATGGCGTCTTTTATGCGGCCACCCAGCTCTATGGCATTACTTTCAAGGAGCGCACCGATATCCCGGTCTACCATCCGGACGTGCGCGTGTTTCAAGTCTTCGACGCCGATAACAAGCCGCTGGCCCTGTGGTATTGCGACTACTTTAAGCGCGACAACAAGAACGGCGGCGCCTGGATGGACGTTTTTGTCAACCAGTCAAAGCTACTCGGACTCGTTCCGGTTGTGTTCAATGTCGCCAATTTCAGCAAGCCCGCTCCCGGTCAGCCGGCCCTGCTCAGCTTCAACGACGTGACCACTATGTTCCACGAATTTGGCCATGCTCTCCATGGCATGTTCGCCAGCACCGTGTATCCAAGTCTCTCCGGCACGCAGGTGCCTCGTGACTTCGTCGAGTTCCCGTCGCAATTTAACGAGCATTGGGCTACCTATCCGGCTGTTTTCGAGCATTACGCCAAGCACTACCAGACCGGGGCGCCCATGCCAGCGGAACTGGCCGCCAAGATCAAGAAGGCCGAGAAATTCAATGGCGGCTATGCGCTCACCGAGGTCGTGGCTGCCGCCGAACTCGACATGCAATGGCATACGCTCGACGCGGGCGCGCCTCTGCAAAATCCGGACCAGTTCGAGATGGAAGCGCTGACCAGGAAGCATTTGTTGTTGAACGCCGTTCCCACCCGGTATCGCTCCAGCTACTTCGCCCACATCTGGCTCGGTGGCTATGCCGCGGGCTACTACGCCTACCTGTGGAGCGAGATGCTCGACGATTCCGCCTACCAGTGGTTTGAAGATCACGGTGGCTTGACGCGCGCCAATGGCGACCGCTTCCGGCAGATGGTGCTTTCGCGCGGCAACACCGAGGACCTCGGCAAAATGTACGCCGCCTGGCACGGCGGAGAGCCTACCATCGAGCCCATGCTGAAGGAGCGCGGCCTGCTGCCGGAGGATGGAGCAAAGTAGCGGTAGACCATTGGCAGCACTCTTGATAACCACCCACGGGAGCGGTGCGGCTTGACTGCACCCTCCCGGACACTCTCTGTTTCCCCTCGCGCCCGCTTGCGCGCCTTCCCAACCTTGCTATAATCTCGCAAAGTTTTTGGCCGCTGCTCCGTGACCTGTTCTCGTCGTCACGCGCGCAACACACGAGAGGGATTCCATGAAGCCGGAAATTACTGCAGCCGAGCGCGATTCAGCTCAGCTCGAAGCCCTTGGTTACGATTCCAAATTCGATCGCTCCATGAGCCTGTGGTCGAACTTTTCTCTCGGCTTTACATACCTCTCTCCGGTTGTGGGAGTTTATACACTTTTCGCCATTGCGCTAGCTGCTGGCGGTCCGCCGATGTTCTGGACTTACCTGCTGGTCGGAGTCGGACAATTGTTCGTGGCCCTGGTCTTCGGCGAAGTCGTTTCCCAATTTCCCATTGCGGGTGGACTTTATCCCTGGGCTCGCCGCCTGGTGGGGAAGCGCTGGGCCTGGATGGCGGGGTGGGTTTATCTGTGGGCCTTGTGCAGCACGATCGCGGGCGTTGCGGTCGGCGGCGCCCCCTATGTGGCTCAACTTCTAGGCCTCAACGTTGGTCAAGCCGGAGAAGTTTCGATCGCGCTCATCATGATAATCGGCACCAGTGCGCTCAACGTCAGTGGCACAAAACTGCTGGCTCGGGTTGCAATGTTCGGCTTCATCTGCGAGTTGGTGGGTGCAATTGTTGTCGGAGGCTATTTGCTGATCGTGGCCCGACACCAGAGTTTTGGGGTCCTCTTCCAAACGTTTGGTCTCGGCAATGGACATTACCTCGGAGCTTTCCTGGCCTCGAGTGTGGCCGCCATGTGGTGTTACTACGGGTTTGAGGCCTGTGGCGACGTCGCCGAAGAGACTCCGGATGCAAGCCGTGCCATCCCAAAAGCGATGCGGATGACGATCTACATCGGTGGCTTCGCAGCCATGCTTGTTTGCCTCGCTTTTGTTCTGGCGGTGCCCGATCTGAACGCGGTGTTCTCGGGGAAGGACGCCGATCCGGTGGTTACCGTCCTGAACGCTGCCGTCGGTCCGATCGGGCTACGAGCCGTCATAGCAGTCGTGATGGTCTCTTTCTTTTCGTGCCTCATTAGCCTGGAGGCAGCCACCAGCCGCCTGCTGTTCAGCTTCGGCCGGGACCGCATGATCTTTGGCAGCCACATGTTCAGCACGCTTTCTGAGCACACGCGTGTCCCTGTAAATGCCTTGCTGTTTGCGGGAATCGTTCCCGCTTTCATTGCCGTTGCCGGACTGTTTCTGAAAAAGATGGTGGAGACGATTGTCGTCTCAAGCGCCACCGGTATCTACATCGCTTTCCAGATGATTGTGCTGGGAGCCTTGATTGCGCGGGCGAGGGGCTGGAAGCCCAGCGGAGCCTTCCGCCTGGGAGTCTTGGCGTGGCCGGTCAATCTGGTGGGCTTCATCTACGGCATATTGGCCATCATTAACATGGCTTGGCCGCGTTCTCCCCAGGATCCCTGGTATAGCAACTATGGAGTCACCGTAGTTTGGCTCGTGGTGTTTTTTCTCGGCCTTTTTTATGCCGCGCTGTTCCGGCCTTATGATCATGGCGATGCGCCCGCCGGCGATGCTCACCGTGCGCATCTGACTTCACCTTTGCCTGCTGAAAACAGCTCCGAGTAAACAAGACAAGCCCTGACGGGCGCACCGATTCCCGTGCCTGTGAATATGCGAGATCAGAATGTCGGTGGCGTATTTACCCAGAGCAGCCAGGTTTCGCTTGGGCCGGGATTTTTCCAGCGGTGTGGTGTCGAGCTTTCGAAATAGAAGCTATCGCCGCGCTTCAGGTGATACTCCTTCCCGGCCAGCCAAATCCGCAGGGCGCCGCGTAGCACGAAGAGGAATTCCTCGCCTTCATGAGCGTAAGATTCGCCGCTACCCGCATCAGGTTTGAGGCGAAACAGGTGTGGCTCCATGACCGTATTTCCCCAGGCCAGCAGCGCCATATGTACACCCGGTCCAGCGTCGAGCACCTTGCGGTCGGCGGGGCGTACCAAACGGGGGTTCGATGCGGCCGGATCAAAGAATTCAAGGATGTTCGTGCGGTAGTAGCGCGCCAGCCTGCGAAGCGTGCCGACGGAAGCGCTCATTTGCGAACGCTCAATGGCGCTCAGGAAGCCGACGGAGATTTCGGCGGCGGCCGCGACCTCAGCAAGGCTCAGGCGGCGCGCGGTACGCAACTGGCGGAGTCGAGAGCCGAGTGTGATGGTGGCGTGGCCCGCGGACTGACGGATGGTTCCGTCGCGTTTCAACATCTCGACTATCGCCGGCGGATTCAGGCCGCGCACCTTCCGAAGATAGCGCGCCTTTTTCAGAAGACGTACGTCATCCTTGGTGTAAAGACGATAGTGGCTCTCGCTGCGCTCTGGCCGGGTCAATCCGAGGCTCTCCCACCCGCGAATCCCGGAGGGCGAAATGCCCACCAGCCGGGCGACGTCGCCGATTTTTAGATAGACCCGGGGCTCGCTCGACATGGGTGTGAATTAGCCTGCTGGTCGCGCTGCGGGGTTGGGTACTTTTCCGCTTGACACAAGGCAGCGGAGTCTCTAACCTTGCGCGATTATAGCAAGGTTGGCATCTCGCGCAAGTTGAAATTCAAGTCCGAAAATTGAGCTCGGAGGCCCGAGGATCTGGAGGAGCGATCTATGCCGCTGCTGAAAACTTCCCGGTTGACCCATTGGCTCGCAGTCGTGAGCCTGTGCCTGATCTGTTCCACGCTTCTCGTCGCACAAGGTACGGGCGGCCGAATTCTGGGGCGGGTCGCAGATCCGAGCGGCGCGGTTCTGGCGGGTGTGAAGGTGACCGCTACCAACGACGCTACCGGAGTGAGCCGCGATACGCTCACCAACGGCAGCGGCGACTATGGCTTCCCTGAAGTTCCGGTTGGCACCTATACCCTGAGCTTTGACTTGAAGGGATTTAAGACGAACATCAGCAAGGGCGTTAGTGTTGAGTTGAACCAGATCGTTACGTTTAATTCCACGCTCCAGGTCGGCGAGACGAAAGAAGTTGTTGAAGTCAGTTCCGAAGCGCCCCTTGTCGATACGAGCAGCACGCAGCTCGGTGCTGTCATGGACAACCGCCAGGTGGCGAACCTGCCTCTCAATACCCGCGATACGTATCAGCTTCTGCAGTTGCAGCCCGGTGTGATGTCTACCGTCGGTTCGAGCAACTCCCTCGTTTATGGAAGCGACAACTCTGGCGCAGTCTCGGTCAACGGTGGCCGCGGTCGTTCTAACAATTTTAGTGTGAACGGCGGCGATGCGAATGACCTGTTTGCCAACCTGCCAACCGTTCAGCCCACCCCCGACAGCATCCAGGAATTTCGCGTTCTGACCAATACTTTCGATGCCGAGTACGGCCGCAACTCTGGCTCCGTCGTCAACGTGGTCACCAAGTCGGGTACCAACAACCTGCACGGGAGCGTGTACGAATTCTTCCGCAATAAGGTACTCAATGCGAATGACTATTGCCTGACAGGATCGGAAGGCCTGCCTTGCGCGAAGCCGCAATTCAATCAAAACCAGTTCGGTGGCACGCTGGGCGGCCCAATTATAAAAAATCGCACTTTCTTCTTCGGCAGCTATGAAGGGCGACGCGTTCGCCAGGGCATTCTCTCCCCGGCCGTAGCCGTGCCGAGCGCCCAGGAAAGACCTTCTTCGACAAATATGGTGAACAACGTCATCATCGCCGATTTCAGCGACATCAACGATCCCACAGCTTCGCCATTTGCCGGGACACTGGTCAACTCCTCGATCCTCTCGAGCCGTTCGGGATGTCAGACCGCGATAAACGCCCTGGGCGGCGTCCATATCAAGGACAACGTGGCTTATCAAAAAATATTTCCCAATAGCCAGATTCCCCTCGCCTGCATGGATCCAACCGCCGTTGACCTGCTGCAGTTTGTCCCGACGCCTCCTAACGGCGGTTTTCAGGTAAGCACGGCTCCGACTGAGGCAGTACGCGGCGACCAATTTACCTTTAAGGTTGATCATCGGCTCAATGAAAAGCAAAACCTGAGCATTTATTACTATTTCAACGATGACCGCACGCTAAATCCGTTCGCAAACTTCGAGTTGGCCGGCGCCGATCTGCCCGGCTTCGGCGACATTGTCGCGGAACGCTTCCAGCAGTGGAACATTACACACAACTGGACTATCAGCAACAGCACCGTGAATGAATTCCGCTTCAACTACAATCGCGAAGGCCAAAAGACTTTTCAGCACCCTGCCAATACCGAATTGGTGCAACAATCCTGCCCGAATGCCCCTGAATGGCTCACCGGCGTTCTTGGCACACCGCCGTGTTTTTACGGTGACGTTTCCGGCAACACTTACGGCATCCACCCTTATCTCGGACCCAACCGCGAGGGCCTCCCCTTCATTGCGGTTTCGGGCGGCTTCAATATCGGCAACGATTGGGAGGGTGAGCTTCCCCAGGCGGGTAATTCGTTTCAATGGGCGGATAGTCTGACGAAAATTTCCGGCACCCATACGCTCAAGTTCGGTGTCGACATCCGGCGCCAGCAGTTCAATCAGTTCTATTACTACAACATAAACGGAGAGTTTAACTACTACGGCGGCGGCACTAACGACGTAATCGCGACCGACCTTTATCCCAACTACCTGTTAGGTCTTAGCGACACTTACGGACAAGGTTCGGCCCAGGGAGAAAACATCCGCAACACTGGACTGTATCTGTTTGCGCAGGACAGCTGGAAGCTCAAACCGAACCTCACGTTCAATTATGGCATTCGCTGGGAGTTGAATACCCCGTTAACCGATATAGCCCAGCATGTCGAGACCTTCCGTGCGGGTCAGTCGTCCTCGGTCTATCCCTGTGCGACCACTGGTAACACCGATTGCACGACCCAAGATGCGATCGGTCTCGTGGTGCCGGGCGATCCCGGCGTTCCTCCCGGCATGACGACAACTTATTACAAGGCGTTTGCTCCCCGCATCGGCATTGCCTGGAGTCCCGGAAGTTCCGGCAAGACCAGCATTCGCGCGGGCTGGGGACTGTTCTATAACCCGATCGAACAGCTTGTGCTGGCCCAATTCGGAGCCGAGCCGCCGTTCGGCGGCAGCACCACCCTTTCCGAGACGCAATTCAATCAGCCGTTCCTCGGCCAGGATGGGACGCCCCATGCGAACCCGTTTCACGGCATTGTGACCCCAGCCAGAGGCACCGCCCAGGATTGGGGACTGTTCGAACCGATCGATCTGTATGGCGATTTCCAGCCACACTTGCGGGCACAGTACTCAGCGCAATACAACCTCGGTATCGAACGGCAACTGACGAATGATCTGAAGCTCTCGGTCGGCTACGTTGGATCGCAAGGGCATCGTCTGCTGGCGACCCATGACATCAACTATTCGAACCCTCAAACATGCGTCGACATCAACACGATCGAGGGTCCTCTCACCTGTGCGCCGTTTATCGAGGACGGACCGTTCTCTGTGACGATTCCCAATGGTTTCAATTTCCATATGCCGAACGGGACCATTCTTCCCGGCACCGGTCAGACTTTGAACTTCGTCGGTTTACGCCCCTATTCGTCACCGCAATGCGACCCCACAACCGGGAGCGGTTGCCCGGCCAACGGCATCCCCGTTTTTACCGGCGTGTTTGCACAGGACACGATCGCCAGCTCGTCCTATAACTCGTTGCAGGTTTCCCTGGACAAGCGCTTCGCTCACGGTTTGCAATTTACCGCGGCCTACACGTTTAGCAAATCGATTGATGAAGCTTCCAGCTTTGAAGGAATCTTGAATCCATTGCCGGGCGCGAATAACAACTCGCTCTCGCTCTTCGATGCCCGCCATCGATTTGTAATCAGTTATTACTGGGAATTACCGATTAGGAAATACAATGGCTTCGCCGGGAAGCTTCTCAACGACTGGGCCGTCTCGGGCATCACAACTTACCAGACCGGATTCCCCATCCACCTCACGTCCTCTGCCGATAACGAGCTGATGAACAGCGACGACTTCGAATATCCGGGAACACCGGATCAACTCGCTCCCTTACAGAAGCTGCGCCCGCAGGGTAATTACCCGAATCTCGGCACCGGTGCCACCACGGGCTACTTTTTCAACCCCAACAGCTTTACAGAGAACGCTACCGATAATACCCAGCCAGACTGTTCGGCGGGTGCGGTATATGGATGCTACGACCAGAGCCTTCTGGGACGGATTGGTACGGCACCCCGCACGATTTGTTGCGGGCCCGGAATCAGCGAGACCGATTTTGTCGTGATGAAGAGCATTCCGGTCACGGAGAGGACGCACTTCGAATTTCGAGGCGAGGTCTTCAACGTATTCAACCACACGCAGTTCTATAACCCGGACGGAAACAGCAGCGATGGTTCACAGTTCGGTCAGGTCACGCAGGTGAAGGACCCGCGGCTGGTACAATTTGCTTTGAAGTTTTACTTCTAGTTTTGTCACAAAAACCGGGCGGCCTCAAACCGTCCGGACCAATCTAATGGCCGATCACCCGGTGGGAGCAAACTACCTGCCGGGAGCCGGATCTGGCCTGAGCATTCTTGGAGATCACGATGTACCCCGCACTTAAGAAGGAGCTCGACACGTTCGAGCGTCGTACCCCGAAGTCTGCCGAAGCACACAAGAAAAACCTGAAGCGCTTGCCTTTGGGCGTGGCCAGCAATTACCGCGCCTATGATCCCTATCCCATCTTTGTCTCCGAAGCCTCGGGAAGCAAGTTCCGCGATCTTGATGGCAACGAATACCTTGACTACAACTTGTGTTTTGGCACGCTCATGGCCGGGCATTCGCATCCGGCAGTGATCAAGGCGGTGGAAGGCCGCCTGCATAAGGGCACCGCCTACGGCATGCCGCACAACATGGAATGGGAACTGGCGGAGGAGATCTGCACCCGCTTTCCGGTTGAGATGTGCCGCTTCGGCAATAGTGGGACCGAATCGACCATGCACACCATTCGTTTAGCGCGCGCTGCCACCGGGCGCGACAAAATCATAAAGTTCGAAGGCTGTTATCACGGGCTGCATGATGCGGCGCTCGTCAGCGTCAAGCCGCACCCGCCCGCCGACGACTTCGGCGACATCAAGGATCCCAAGCCGGTTTCGGGCGGGAAAGGCGTGCCCAACGCCAGCTTGGCAAATGTGCCCATCGCCACCTTCAACGATCTGGAAACTGTCGAGCGGCGTTTCCGCGAGAATCCCAACAATATTGCAGCCGTCATTCTCGAGCCGATCATGATGAACGTCGGCCTGTGCTTCCCGCAAAAGGGATTTCTCGAAGGCCTGCGGGAGTTGTGCGACAAGAATGGAGCGCTGCTGATTTTCGATGAAGTCAAGACCGGCGCGAAACTCTGCTGGTCCGGCGCTTCGGAGTACTACGGTGTCACGCCGGACATGATCTGTCTGGCAAAGTCGATTGGCGGTGGATTCCCGCTCGCGGCTTTCGGTACGCACAAGCGTGTCATGGATCTTATTTCCGATCACAAGGTGTTCCACGGCGGCACTTACAATACGAACCCCATTTCCATGGCCGCCGGTATTGCAACGTTCCGTGAGGTGTTGACGCGCCCAAATTACGCCCTGATCGAGAGACTCGAGAAAAAGCTGGTGGAGGGCTATCGGAGAACCATTGCCAGGGTCGGATTGCAAGCTTACGTGGCAAGCGCAGGCGCGAACGGCGCGCTCATGCTGTATCCGAAGGAAATCAAGAATTACCGCGACTGGCTGGCGATCGACACCGACGTTTGGCGTCATTACTGGTTTGGCATGGTTAACCGTGGCGTCATGCCCCAGCCGTACTGGTGGGATGAGCAATGGACCATCTCGGTGCAACACACCGAGGCCGATATCGACAAACATCTTGCCGCCTTTGAAGACATTGCCACTTCGCTCGCTGCTCACCAGCAGGAGCGAATGGGGGCCGTGGCGACGCACTGAATTGAGTCATTTTGTCGTCGGGTCATTGAGTCATTGGAAGGCCAGGAGCTTTCGCCACCGATTCAATGACCCAATGACTCAATGGTTCAATGATTGAAATGATTCAATGCCTCAGTTATCCGACAATCCGCCGCATCTGAAACGCGTCCTGGGACGATTTGACCTGGTGTTGCTGTTCGTTGTTGCTGTATTCAACCTGAATGTTGTCCCTTCCATCGCTGCCAATGGTGGCGTGACGATCTGGCTTTGGATCATTTCGCTGCTCCTTTTTTTCTGGCCCCAGGGAATTGCCGTGCTTGAACTTGCGCATCGCTATCCCGGCGAGGGCGGAGTCTATCTGTGGGCGAAAGAAGTGTTCGGCGATTTCCACGGTTTTCTCTCAGGCTGGTGCTATTGGACGAACAACATGCTTTACGTGCCGACGGTGATGCTCTACTTCGTCGGCGTATCGGTATTTGCTCTGGGGCCAGGCCATGCGGCGCTTGCCGACAACAAGGCGTTCGCAATGTTCGCCTCGCTGGCGCTGCTGGCGCTACTCACTGCTCTCAACATCGTGGGTCTGGGTGTCGGCAAATGGCTCAATAACCTTGGCGCAATCGGGACGTTTGTGGCTGCAGCTGTTCTCATCGGCCTGGGTGCAATTGTTTGGTCACGCTTTGGCACGACAGTCACACCTGCTGATTTCAGGGTCCCTCCCGATCCTCGTTTCGTGCTGAATTCCTTCGGCGTGATTTGCTTCGGTTTGGTGGGGCTCGAACTTGCCTCGGTCATGGGTGATGAAATCCGCGATCCAAAGAAAACGCTGCCCGGCGCCGTTGCCTGGGGTGGCGTGATTTCCGGCGCTCTTTATATCGGCGCGACGCTCACGCTGTTGATCGCAATTGGTAAGAACGACATCAGCGTGCTGCAAGGAATTGTCCAGGCTGTCAACCACATGGCGAGTGAAGTTGGCGTGGGATGGATCATCACGCCCTTTGCCCTCATGCTGTGTTTCTCCATCGCCGGCATCGGCTCGGCGTGGATTGGCGGTTCTGCGCGCATTCCCTTTGTCGCGGGTCTCGACTCCTACATGCCATCGTGGCTTGGAAAAATTCACCCGAGGTATGCAACCCCTCACGCGGCCTTGATCGTACAAGCGATTGTGTCGCTGGTTTTGATCGTTATCAATTTCTATGCGTCAGGCGGCGTGCAGGAAGCTTTCCAAACCATGCTGTCGCTGGCGGTTGTCTTGCAGCTCGTCCCGTTCCTCTATGTCTTTGCCGCGCTGCTGAGGTTCGCGTGGCGTGGAGATCTGGCGAGCGGCCGCTATGGGAAGGGAATGCTGAGTTTTGCGGGACTTTGTGGTTTCCTCACCACCTCGCTCGGAATTGTGCTTGCCTTTTTTCCCGCGAAACAGATCACGTCGCTTTGGAAATATGAAGCAAAGATGTTTGGCTTTACGCTGTTCTTTTTGCTGTTGGCAGCCTTCTTCTTCTTTGTGTATGGAAGACTGAAACGAACTCCAACTTCAATCAGCGAGAAGAATCTGGGAACAGCAAGATCTACCTAGAGTGAGTCGAAGAGGTCATTATGCCGAGTGGAGTTGAAACCGAAGTCAAGACTTATCAGATGTTCATCAACGGGCAATGGGTGGCAAGCAAAACCAACAAGACCTTCCCCGTTTACGATCCGTCTACCGAGGAAGTAATCGCTCAGGTCCCCGATGCCGGAGCCGACGACGTGAATCGCGCCGTCGCCGCGGCCAAGGCGGCGTTCGAAGATGGACCGTGGGCAACGACAACTGCCCAGGAACGGGGTCGCGTGCTCTTCCGTCTCGCCGAGAAAGTACGCCAAAATTTAACTGCGCTCGCGGAACTCGAGTGCCGCAATTCCGGTAAGCCCATCGTCGAGGCTGAGTTTGACATCAACGATGTTGCTACCTGCTTTGAGTACTACGGCGGCCTTGCAACCAAGGTTGTTGGCTACGTGAATCCCGTGCCTGACAATGCGATGAGCCTGTCGCTGAAGGAACCTGTCGGAGTCGCCGGCCAAATCATTCCCTGGAATTATCCCTTGCTGATGGGCGCGTGGAAATTGGCTCCCGCGCTCGCTGCCGGTTGCACCTGCGTGCTGAAGCCGGCAGAGCAGACTCCGCTCACGGCGCTCGAACTCGCGAAATGGTTTGACGAGGTCGGCTTGCCCAAAGGCGTAGTAAATGTAATCACGGGCTTTGGTGAGACCTGCGGCTCACCGCTCGTAAAGCACCCCGACGTAAACAAGATCGCCTTCACCGGTTCAGCCTCGGTGGGAAAAATTATTGTCAAGGAAGCCGCAGACACGGTAAAGCGCGTCACGCTCGAACTTGGCGGCAAGTCGCCGAACATTTTCTTCGCCGATGCTGATTTTGAAGCCGCTATCGACGGCGCGCTCTTCGGTGTATTCATCAATCAGGGAGAAGTCTGCTCGGCGGGCAGCCGCATTCTCGTGCAAAAGCCGATTTATAACAAGTTCGTGGAAGCGATGAGCGAGAAAGCGAAGAAAATCAAGCTCGGGCCGCCTCAGGACCGCGAAACGAAGATGGGCGCGCTCGTCAGCAGGGAGCAATACGAGCGCGTTCTTTCCTTTCTCGACGTGGGCAGGAAAGAGGCAAAGGTCGCCGCGGGAGGTGCACGTTCCGATAAATTCGCCAAGGGGTACTACGTCCAGCCGACAATTTTTTATGACGTAAGCAACGACGCCCGCATTGCTCGCGAGGAAATCTTTGGTCCCGTGGCCGCTGTGATTCCATTCGAAGACGAGAAAGATGCCCTCAGGATTGCCAACGATTCTCCTTATGGACTGGCGGCCGCTGTCTGGACTCGCGATATCTTCCGTGCGATGCGCACCGTGAAGGCGCTACGCGCCGGAATCGTATGGGTCAACCACATGCAGCCGACTTACGTCGAGGCGCCTTGGGGAGGATATAAGCAATCCGGTTTCGGCCGCGAACTCGGCCCTTGGGGAATTGAAGAATACCTCGAGACCAAGCAGGTATATATCAACCTCAACGAGGCTCCGATCGGCTGGTACTAAAGAGCAGTTCCCGGTCCCCCTGTTGTCAGTTCTCGGTAAGGGGACCAGCCAGGCGGCGATCAGGCGGCAGAACCTGAGAACCGGCTCGTGGTCACCGAGAAGTGAGAAGTCTTATATGTCGAGTATCCAACTTCGTACTTCTATTCCCGGACCGCGCTCGCAAGCGCTGATGAAGCGGCGAAATGCCGCTGTCGTTCAGGGCGCTTATCACGCAACGCCAATCTTCGTTGATAAGGCGGAAGGTGCCGTCATCGAGGATGTTGACGGCAACCGGATGATCGACTTTGCGGGCGGAATCGGCTGCCTGAATACCGGACATCGCGCGCCCGCGGTGATCGAGGCTGTGCGTCGCCAGCTCGACCGCTTCCTGCATACCAGCTTCAACGTGCTGCCATATGAAAGCTATGTGGCTGTGTGCGAGAGGCTGAACTCGATTGTTCCAGGAAAAGGCCCGAAGAAGACTCTGCTGGTGAACTCCGGCGCCGAGGCCACCGAAAACGCGGTCAAAATCGCCCGCGCCTATACTCGACGCCCGGCGATCATCGCCTTCGAGGACGCATTTCACGGGCGGACTTACATGGCGATGGCCATGACGAGCAAGACACATCCGTATAAAGCCGGGTTCGAACCGTTTCCGGCTGAGGTCTATCGCATTCCGTATGCTTATTGTTATCGCTGCTCGTACTCGATGGCTTATCCATCTTGCGGCGTCTTCTGTGCGAAGCATCTCGAAGACACCTTTAAGCGGGTGGTTGCGGCCGAATCAGTCGCGGCGGTGATTGTCGAGCCGATCCTGGGTGAAGGCGGGTTTGTCACTCCGCCTGCGGAATTTTATCCGGTACTTGGCGAGATCTGCCGCAAACATGGAATCCTCCTGATCGCGGATGAAGTGCAAACCGGCTTCGCGCGCACTGGAGCTATGTTCGCTTGCGAACGCCTTGGTCTCGATCCCGACTTGGTCGTCATGGCCAAATCGCTAAGTGGTGGTTTGCCGTTGGCCGCGGTTACAGGGCGCGCCGACATCGTGGATGTTCCGGGTTCGGGACAGCTCGGGGGAACGTTTTCCGGCAATCCTGCGGCTTGTGAGGCTGCACTTGCAGTTCTCGACATGATCGACAAGGAGGGTCTATGTGCTCGTGCCAATGTGCTCGGCGAAAAGTTCCGCAAACGCGCAGCGCAGTGGCAGTCGCAGTGGGAGTTGGTTGGCGACGTTCGTGGGCTTGGCGCGATGCAGGCGATTGAACTGGTACGGTCAAAGACGACTCGTCAACCTGCAGACGAAGAGACGAAGCAGATTTCGCGATACTGCTACGAGCATGGCGTGGTGACGATCACTGCAGGCTCCTACAGTAATGTGATTCGCCTGCTGATGCCGCTTGTGATCACCGACTCGCAGATGGATGAAGGGCTGGACGTTCTGGAAGCCGCACTCGCGCAAGTAACGGAGCGGAAGCCGGCGCTGACGGTACAATCGACATAAAAAGACTTATGACTATTTCAAGCACGATTCCTGCAATGACGGGCCAAGATATTGTCAATCTCACCAAGAAGCACACGCTCTATGAATGGTCGGCGCAATCCAGGGTTGATCCAATTCCGGTCGCCCGTGCCAAGGGCATTTACTTCTGGACTCCGGAAGGGAAGCGCTTCATCGACTTCAACAGCCAGTTGATGTCAGTCAACATAGGTCACGGCGACGAACGCGTGATTCGGGCGATCACTGAGCAGGCATCCACGCTGGCTTATGCCAATCCCTTTATGGCGACTGAAGTGCGCGCTCGCCTTGGCCAAAAGCTCGCTGGAATTACACCCGGCGACATCGACACGTTCTTCTTCACCAATGGCGGAGCGGAAGCCAACGAGAACGCGATCAAGCTGGCGCGTTTCTACACGGGAAAGCACAAGATTATCGCGCGTTATCGGTCGTATCACGGCGCGACCGCAGGAGCGATTACGCTGACGGGCGATCCGCGGCGCTGGGCGGCGGAACCGGGAATGCCAGGAGTAGTCCACGTTCTCGATCCTTATCACGGAATCGAGCGCGGATGGGAATCGGCGGAATCCTCGCTTGCGCTGATCGAAGAAACAATCCAGATGGAAGGCCCTAATAGGATCGCGGCGTTCATCCTCGAACCGGTGACAGGGACGAACGGTATTCTCATTCCGCCGGATGGATATCTCGAAGGCGTGCGCAAGCTGTGCGATAAATACGGCATTCTGATGATTGCCGATGAGGTGATGTCAGGATTCGGGAGAACCGGCGAATGGTTCGCTGTCAATCATTGGAATGTGGTTCCGGATCTGATCACGATGGCAAAGGGACTAACGTCGAGTTACATTCCGCTTGGCGCTGTCGGTATGCGGCAGCAGATCGCACGTCATTTCGATGATGAGGTTTTTTACGGTGGATTGACCTACAACTCACATCCGATGGGATGCGCGACAGCACTGGCGACCATTGAGGTTTACGAAGAAGATCGCTTGATTGAGAATGCGCGAAAAATGGGCGCGGTGATGAAAAACCTGGGAGCGGATTTACAGAAAAAGCATCACTCCGTCGGAGCAGTGCGCTCGATCGGATTGTTTGGCATCGTCGAACTCGTGCGCAGCCGGAAAACCCGCCAGCCGATGGCACCTTTTAATGGCACATCGGATGAGATGGTGGCGCTCGGAAGATTCTTCCGCGACAACGGGCTCTACACATTCGTGCGCTGGAATACTTTCTTCACAAACCCTCCGCTGTGCATTACCGAGGAGCAGATGCGCGAAGCGTTCGCGATTATTGACCGCGGCCTCGAGATTACGGATCGCGCGGTGAAAGACTAGCACGGTGCCTCGCTCTGCTAGCCCGGCGTTTGTTGCGTTGTAGAAGACGACAGCACATCGGTTTATCTTTGCTCTATTTCACCAGCCGGTTGTACTTCTTCAACACCTCGCGCAGGCGATCGTGCGGGAGCGCAATTGCTTTGTGCCCATCGATGCCAGTCGTGGTGTCGGCGGCCACCATCGCGTCGACGACGGCTTCCTCGGTGGCCTGAACGGTGGCGAGAAAAATCGGATCCAAGCTGTCGTTGGGGAGCATTTTGAGGTCGTGAATGGCTTTGGGGTTCACCGCCCCCGGGTTGGCCGTAGAAAAAGCGATGAAGATGTCGCCGGAGCCGTCGCCGGAATAACTGCCATTGCGGCCGAGCCCGAGCGATGCGCGGCGGGCGATACGCTTGAGTTGCGTGGGAATGAGGGGCGCGTCGGTGGCAATCACGATAATGATTGAGCCAATATCGCCTTGAGGGCCGGATCGTAATGCGCTGACATCGTCTTCGTACGCTGGGTGATCGGGAATCTCTTTGCCTACCGGAACTCCCGCAATGCGAAGCTCCCTGCGGCGTCCATAGTTGCACTGCACGAGCACACCAACAGTGTAGCCGCCGTCTTTCGCGTCGAGGACGCGCGATGATGTGCCGATGCCTCCCTTGAATTCGTTGCAGATCATGCCGGTGCCGCCGCCGACGTTGCCTTCCTCGACCGGGCCTGAGCGGGCGGAATCAAGTGCGTGAAAAGCATCTTCGGGTTTGACGTGGAATCCGTTGATGTCATTCAGCCAGCCGTCCCAGGTTTCGGCGACGACGGGCAGGGACCACGAATAACCCTCCATGTCGGGCGCGCCATGCTTCACTTTCCAGGCAATTACGGCATCACGCACGACGCCGACACTGTGGGTGTTGGTGGTCATGACGGGGCCGTCGAGGAAGCCAGAATCTTCGACCCATGTCGTGCCGGTCATCTCCCCATTGCCATTGAGCGTGAACCATCCTGCGAACACGGCATCGGTGGATTGTTTGCCGCGAGGGAGAATGGCGGTGACGCCGGTACGGACGGGACCCTCACCCACCTTGAGTTTGCCTTCGCCGGAGATGAGCGTGGTGTGCCCGACCTCGACGCCGGCGACGTCAGTGATGGCATTGTTCAGGCCGGGCTGGCCGTCGAAGGGCACGCCCAGGTCACGGGCGCGGGGCCTGGATTGAGCTCCAGCCAACGCGGCGAGCATGAGGAGAAACAACGTGAGCAGGAACATCCGGCGAGCGATTTGCATCATAAGTAGGTCACCGTTGGCTTGCGTGCGTCTGGGATTCTTTGTGAATGCGGCAGTATAGAACATTCAGAACGCCGGTGATTTACAATCCAGCAGGCAGCCGAGCGAGGAGAGGACATGGACAACTGGAAACGGGCGGCGATTGCGACATCTGTGGGAGGAGCGGCGCTACTGCTCATGAAAGGAAGAAGGCCGGCCGCCGTGCTCGCGGGAAGCGTTGGGCTGGCGGTGCTGGCGTCGGAGTATCCCGATATTTTTGCAAAGATCCGCGAGGAATTGCCTTACTACGTGCGACAAGGGACGCGGTATCTCGATCTTGCGATGAAGATTGGGAGCAAGATTGGCGAATGGTCGGATAGCCGGTCGCTCGAGGCATTTGAAGAACTGGGAGAGTACTAGCGTCGGCAAGAACAAGTAGAGGCCCGCGCAGCGCGTTCCGTTTCATGCGTCGGACCTCGAGCCGACGAACCTCGACCCGTGAAGATGCCGGCGTTGCGTTAACGATGTGCCAGATTGACCCTATTCGATTCCGAGCTGCTTGCGGGCGTCGGGACTAAGGCGCTCGGGAGTCCACGGCGGATTCCAAACGATATTGACCTTGGCATTGCGAACTCCGGGAAGTTGCTCGACGCGCGACTTGACCTGAGCGCTGATATTGACGTGTTCGGGGCACCCTTGGGCGGTTAAAGTCATATCCACGGTGACATCCTGCTGATTGCCGGGGGCCGAGTCGAAGCGAACGTCGTAGATCAGCCCGAGGTCGACGATGTTGACGGGAATCTCGGGATCGTAGCATTGCTTGAGAGCGCTGAGGACTTCTTCCGCAGTTAAAGGCATGGCGGTCATAGTTTATGGCATTTGATGCCGAGACACGAAAAAAGCTGCAGATCGTTCTGGCGCTCGGGATTGTGATTGCCGGCGCGCACACGGCGTACATTGTTTACGAGCGGCACGAGGAAAACACGGAAGACACCGCGCCGAAGAGCGAAGCGCCGCTGAAGGCGGATTACTATGTCACGCCGAAGAAGCTGCACCCTTATGATCTGAAGTCGGCGCGCGAACTGACGAAGCAGCCGGTGTGGGTGAAGGTGGGAGGCCAGATTACCTACTATCCGTATGATCGCCCGCGCCACAAGGTGGACTGGAAGGATGAGACCGGCACGTTGGGACCGCTGCAGAAACTTGCCATCACTGATGTCGCGACCGATACACCACCCAAGGGCGGGAAACAGGTGCTCGTGTTGTTTGAGCTCGACGGCAAATCCTATGCGGCGCCGATCGGAGTTGAAAACGAAGGTGAGTTCAAGATCTATTCGGATGACATCTTCTTCATGGAAGACCCACGAGTGCTGTATAAACACTGGCCGGCAGATATGTGGGCCGCAGTGGACGCGCATCAGGCCAAGCAGGGCATGAGCGAATTGCAGGCCGGTTTCGCGATAGGGCTTGGTGTTCCGGTGGGATCGGGTGGTTATGGTTGGCGGACTTTGCGCTATGCGAATGGCGGCAAGCCGGTGACGATTACGTTTGAGAATGATAAAGCGGTGCAGATTCGGAGTGAGTCGTAGGTAGATCGGTTCTCTTTCAGTCTGAGCGGTTGACGGGCGAGGACGTCCGTCGCTCTACACCCACTCCGGGACTGCTACAATTCCGGACATGAAGCGAACCGGCAGCGTTGTTTTTCACCTTCTAACTGTTCTTCTTTTTTCTCTGGGCACTTTTGCGGCGCCGCGTACGATGCGCGTGGATTACTACCACGGCGGCAACGCTAAGACTGAATGGTTCACGCTGGACCGAACGGTGCTTGAGCCGCTCGAATGGCCCGGCAATCTCAACAAGGCGATTGATGAGAGCGGGCTGGGAAATTACATGTTTGAGGTGCGCGAACAGGGAAGCGGGAAGCTGCTGTATTCGCGCGGGTTCAGTTCGGTGTTTGCGGAATGGAATACGACCAAAGAGGCAGAACATGCGAACCGGACCTTTTCGGAGTCGCTGCGGTTTCCGTGTCCGATGGCGCCGGTGGAAGTGTCGGTCAAGAAGCGGGATGAGATCAATCCCGGCGCGGGCTTCCGCGAGGTTTGGAAGACGGCGGTGGATCCCAAGGACAAGTTTGTAGACAAGTCGCGGCCGCCATCGCCTGGGGCGCTCGTTACCTTGCAGAAGATGGGAGATTCGGCGACGAAGGTCGATTTGCTGGTGCTAGGCGATGGGTACACGGCGAAAGAGCGCGGCAAGTTTGAAAAGGATGCGCGGCGGTTTATGGAAATGCTGTTTGCGGCATCTCCGTTCAAAGAGCACCGAAGCGACTTCAATGTGTGGGGCCTGTGCCCGGCGGCGGGAGAATCGGGCATAGCGAGACCGTCGAGCGGGATCTATCATCGATCGCCGGTTGGGGCGAGTTACGACACTTTTGACAGCGAGCGCTATATCTTGACGGCCGAAAACCGAACGATGCGGGATTTTGCGTCCTACGCGCCCTATGAGTTTATTGAGATTCTAGTGAATGCGAACACGTATGGCGGAGGCGGAATTTTCAACCAGTATGCGACGGTGGCGATTGACAACGGATGGTCGACGTATGTAGGCGTGCACGAATTCGGCCATCACTTTGCCGGGCTGGCAGACGAGTACTACACCTCAGATGTTTCGTATCTTCCGCATGAGCAGCGACCTGAACCTTGGGAGCCGAATGCGACAGCGCTGCTCGATCCGGCAAACCTGAAATGGAGAAACCTGGTTGAACCGGGAACGCCCCTGCCGACGCCGTGGCATAAGACCGACTTCGAGGCGTTCGAAGCGGAGATTCAGAAGCAAAGGCATCAGTTGCGTGCGGAAGGCAGGCCGGAATCGGAAATGGAAGAGTTATTCCGCAAAGAGCGGGCCAAAGAAGAAGATCTGTTTCGGTCGGAAACGTATGCGGGTAAAGTTGGCGCCTTCGAAGGCGCCAACTACGAGGCGAAAGGATACTACCGTCCAGAACTGAACTGCATCATGTTCACGCGCTATGACAGGTTCTGCGCGGTGTGCAGACGAGCGATCGAACGGGTGATTGGGATGTACACATAGCGCGGGGTGCAAGTCAACGAGCGACCCGTGCCTGGCTACATGCAGTAGGGTTGTGTGCCCGGTATGCGGCTCGATTCTGAGGGATCTCTTTCGGAGTAGTGGCGGCGCTAAGGTCGTGCGTTCGATTTTCTTCCAGCAGAGAGCCGGAGGCGGACAAAGTCGACAAGCTCGGGCAGAACGTAGGCGGGCGGGCGAATCTCAAAGACAGGACGATCGGCGACGGGCCTGAGGGAAACTTGGTTCCAGGCTGGCTTCGTGGACGTACTGTTACCGTCGACTGGTCCCGAGTCGTTTCGGTGCAGCAAGACGGCGTCGGCGCGGTCGAGAAATTGTTGGGCTGAAGACTTGAAGTCGGCGGTCGCGGGATCGAGGACGGTGAGATAGAGATCGGGCTTGAGAAAACGCAAAATGCTGTTCGACTCGATGATGATGCTATCCGCTGACGCAAGAATCTGGCGAATGCGCGGCATGGCTTCGGCGAGGTTTCCTTGTTCGGTGCGCACCCACCACGACTGATCGGCACCGGCGACGAGGAAGCGGGAGGTGTCGGATTCGCCCGAGCGATTGCGCTCTTCGGTGACCGCCCAGGAGTGATCGCCGGTAGCACAATCGCAGGGATCTCCGTTGGCGGAGCAGACTCCGTGACCATACTGAGTGATTTTGAGCGCGGTCCAATGGTGGTCGCGGAGTGCGGCGATCAGGCCGGAGACGACGCTGGTCTTGCCGACGCTGCGGGTGTGTCCGCCGACGACGATGATGGGCATATATGCAGCTTCCAGCTCCTGGCTATTAGCTCCCAGTTTTCAATTCTCAGTTCTCGTCTCGGTTACTTTTTCGCTGAGCGCGACAAGAACGCCAGTTCCTTAAGATACTCCCGGATGGGTCGAGCGGGAGTGCCCCAGAAAACAACGCCCTTGCCGCGGATCACCTTCTTGCTTGGGATACCGCTTTGCGCGCCGAGGATGGCGCCTTCCTCAATGCGGACGTGATCGGCGATTCCGACTTGACCGCCGATGATGACGCGATCTTCGACGACGGCGCTGCCCGAGAGGCCGGTCTGCGCGGCGATGACGACATCCTCACCGATATCGACGTTGTGGCCCACATGGACGAGATTGTCGATTTTTGTGCCGCGGCGAATGCGGGTTTCATCGAGCGCACCGCGGTCGATGGTGGAGTTGGCGCCGATCTCCACGTCGTCTTCAATCACGAGCTGGCCGACCTGGGGGAACTGTTCGTAGTGGCCTGTGTGCTCGTCGCGGACGTAGCCGAAGCCGTCGCTGCCAAGCACGGCTCCAGACTGGATGACGACGCGATTTCCGAGTTTGACGCCGGTATGAATGGTCACGTTGGCGTCGATGCGGCAATGGGCGCCGATTCCGACATCCTCGCCGATCACGCAAGCTGCGCCAATCGTCGTGCTTTCGCCGATGGTGACGCGCTCGCCAACGATGACGCGCGGACCAATATCAACGTTGCCGCCGATGGTGGAGGCCATGACGATTGCGGAAGAATGGATTCCACGACCGTGGGAAGTTGCTTGAGTAAGAAGCTTGGCGGCGCGGGCAAAGGCGAGACGAGGCTGCGTGGCAATGAGCAGGGGCTTACGGGATGAATTTGGAGCTACCGATTCTAGAGCTGTTTCACCAGTCGCAGACGAGGCCGCGAATTCTCCGGCGATGACGGCGGCGGCGGGTGAGGCGAGGGCCGCGGCGAGGTGACTGGAGTCGTCAACGAAGACGAGGCTTTCGGCGTTGGCGGATTGCAGGCTTGAGACGGTCGAGACGGTGAGGTTGCCGTCGCCGACAAGGCGGCAGTGGAGCTGACCGGCGAGATCGCGGAGGGCGGTTTTCATGGCAGGAACATTGTCGCGTTGGACGAGGAGGGAAGCAACTGAATCGAGCCGATGGGACAAGGTCAGTTCTCGTGCCTTGGTGGCTAATAGCCGCGAAAGGCAAACCACGCCTTTTCGCATCGCTGAAGCCCTGCGCCATCCAAAACCTCAGTACAGCGGCCCCCCGCCCTCCGGCCGCGTCTTCCATCGCCGGTGCACCCATAGCCATTGGTCCGGATAGCGGCGGACATAGTCTTCGATCACGCTGGTGAAGCGCGCGGTGTTCGCGACAACATCGGCCTGATCATCTCCGGTACGAATCAGTTCGAGAGCGGGGTCGAAACGGAGGAAGTACTTGCGCTTCTTCTCGTCCCAGATGGTGAAGCCGGGAACAACGGCGGCGTCGGTGCGCAGGGCAATGCGGGCGAGGCCGCTGGCCGTGCAGGCAGGAATACCGAAGAAGTTGACGAAGACACCTTGCGGGGGAGTCATGTTGGTATCCATGAGGATGCCGACGGCTTCGCCGGCCCGCATGGCGGAAAGCAGGCCACGGACCGAATCATCTTTGCTCACCGTGCGGTTGCCGTGCAGGGTGCGATAGCGCTCGACGAGTGCGTTAAGGCAGGGATTGTCAAGGGGGCGCATGACGATCCAGAGAGGATGGCCGTGGAGGGAATGGGCGAATGCGGACAGCTCCCAGGCGCCGAGATGAGCCGTGAGGAACAAGACGCCTTTGCTGCGGGCCATGGCGCGCTGGTAGTTTTCGAGTCCATCATAGACGACGACGTCAGATACGTTTTCGCGGGTGTAGGCGGGGAAGCGGCAGAACTCGGCGAGCAGACGGCCTAAGGAGATGAATTCTCCGCGAACGATGCGCCGCCGCTCGCCTTCGGACATGGTTGGGAAGGCGAGCGCAAGATTGCGCATGCCAACGGCGCGAAGGCGGGAATGAAGGTGGTAGACCGCCAGCCCGATAGCGATCCCGAGGGGGCGGGAAATGGATCTGGGTAGCCCTCCCAAGAGCTTGATCGCGGGCCAGACCAACGCATATTCGAGGCGTTCGCGCACTATGCGGGAGTGTAGGGGTTGGCGGAGGGGGATGGCAAGGAGGCGTTGCTTGCCGCGTTGGTCAGGCTGGATCGTGAGAAGAGTGTCGATCCACGTGAGAGAATCCTGCCCATTTGCGGAGAAAACGCAAGGAGCGACGAGATCCCGGCAAGAGGTGGGGCGCCGTTGCTTCTCGACAACGCTGGAAATATTCTGCGCCGCTAGGGAACAAAGACCACGCGACGATGTTCCCTCTGGTTCCACATGGTCTCAACATCGGCAAGCGGAACGCTCCTGGTTTCGAGTTTCAAGTCTCCGCGGGCCGCACATTGCAAAATCTCCGGGATCGCTTCTGCAATCGCCTGCCGCGGCACACTTCCGCCACCGCTGCCATAGATTTCAAGTCCCGAACTGCGCAAGGCCGCGCCCGGCAGAGCCATTGTGGACCCCGCGCTCGAGCCGATTTCGATCAGACGTGTGGTGTGGGGTTCAGCGGTGAAATCATGGCCGGTGAGCGCTTCAACAAGAGCTTCCGTGGGAGCGCCCCACAGGTAGTCGAGAACGACATCGATCCCGTCCTTGGCAGCAGTGGCAAACGCCTGAACAAGACTCTCTCGCGGCTGATCAAGCTGGATGGTCAGGTCGGCGCCGAGCGACCGCGTGCTTTCCAGCGCCTGTGGATTCCGTCCCGCAGCGATTACGCGCCCCGCGCCCAGAATTTTCGCGATCTGCACGGCTAACTTGCCAGCAACCCCGGTTGCTCCGAGGACGAGGACAGTTTCACCGGGTCTTAGCTGCGCACGCCATTTCAACGGCAGCCACGACGAGGCGGCAGGATTCGGAAGGGCCGCCGCTGTGGCATCGTCGAGTCCATTGGGGAGTGGGAGGCAAAACGCGCGCGGCGCAACGGCCTTCTCGGCCATTGCCCCGAATGGCGGCCGCGACCCGCCGAAAAGGACCCGCTCCCCAGTCGCAAGGGTCCCTACGCCGTCCACTCCGCATACAACCGGAAGCTCGCGAATACTGGCATAGTGCGCGCCGCCAGCCATCAACTTGTCGATTGGCTTGAGGGATGCGGCGCGAACCCGGACCAGTACTTCCCCGTCGCGCGCAACCGGATCGTCAAACTCCTCAAAGCGCGGAGGAGATCCAAACTTGTGTAACACGGCAGCGTACATAGGAATGGCTCCTTGCTTTCGTGCCGGCACAAGCTATACGCCGGGGACGACGAAAGCGGATCATTTGGCTGCCGACTGCGCCCACTTTGCCAGCGTGCCCAGGAACGGGTACGCGGATTTCGGGGCTTCAATCTCTCCCTTGAGCGCGGTCTTGAACGGGACCATGCGGCCATAAAAGTCGCGAGTGCTGTCTTTATCCTGCTTGATCACAGCGCCGTTCAGTTCGAGACCAGCGAAAAGCCCACGAGAGCGGGAATAGGTAAGGACCTGGGCGCGCATTTTCCAGTCCGTATCGGCAGCGGCGTGCCGCCCGACGGGTCCTGCGGCGGCGCTGGCGTCGGCGCCCAGCTTGAACTTGCTGGCGAGAAGGTTATTCATACCTTCCTTGTTCATGATGAGCATGACCAGGTCGGTTGCCTGGCCGCCAATCTGCAAACCAAAGCTGCCGCCGCCGATCATGAAGAATGCAGGCGCGCTCCAGCCTTTTTCGGTGCGGCAGCTGGCTACGCCTCTGCCATAGCGGCCGCCAAAAACGAACCCCCCATTCAGCAGGGATGGAACCACGGCTACGCAGTCAGCCGAAGCCAGTATTTCCTCAGGAATGCGCTGGTCGGGCGCGCTCTGAATTTCGTCGAGCACCGTGCCGGCTGCTTCGACGCGGCCGGAAGCCTTTGAGTTAGGTTCGGAGGTCCTGGAGTCGTCCGCAATAACCCACTGTGCCGCAAAGCAAACGAGAAGAACAACCACGAGAAGCTTTTGCATCATGCCTCACTTGGGAGATCGAAATTATGGAATCGTTGTTCTTGATTCTAAATGAAATAGATGCGGGATGCGGTGCAAAGGCCTAGTGAGAGAACTGATTCGGCAGGAGAAGGGCAAAAAAATCGGGGCTGATAACGGCGACCCTAATCTCCGTTCCCAGCCCCGTCTCCCAGGTTCTGTGGTAGGTGAGGCGAGTATGGGGCAGATCGGAAATGGCGACAAGATTACCGAGGTCACTGGCCGGTGGTAACGGCAGACAGTTGCCGTCTAGATGTCGACGGAGGACGCAATCGGCGGTAGCCGCATTTTGCTGCGATGGGACTCCGGCAGCTAAACAACTTCCGAGGCTGTGGTGACGAGCAGGGGAACGCATGCCTGGCGGCGGGTGGCGCAGAGGGTGAAGAGGCAGCGCTTTACTTCGCTGTTACCAGCGAATGCGTGATGGCATGGACCGACAGCGCAATCCGGTTTTGCACGCCGACTTTGCGCATCAGCTTTGCCACATGTGCCTTGACCGTACGTTCCTCGATGCCGAGAGCGGAGCCGATTTCCTTGTTGGAGCGGCCGGCGACCAGCATCTCAAGCACTTCTTTTTCGCGATCGGTGAACGTGACGCGCCCCGCCGGGAATATCCTTCCTGGGGAAGCGCTGACGCGTTCAATGAAAGTCGAAAGGACACGGCGCGGGGCCCATACGGAGCCTTGATGAACGATTCGGAGAGCCTGGATGAACTCGGCTGGCGACGCCGCTTCATCGACATAGCCCTTAGCCCCGGCGGCGATGGCCTTGAGGACGCTTTCATCGTCCATCCCGGAACCGGTGACCAGAATACGCAGATCGGGCCGAACCGCTTTCAAGCTGGCCATAATGTCGTAAAGGTTCTGCCCGTTGCGGTTGCCAAGCAAGACCAGATCAATGGCGTTGAGCTGCCCGAGGTCGGAGAGCGATGCGGAGACCAGTTCCAGATCTGGTTCCGAATCGAAGAGGGCCCGGAAGCCAACAAAGCGCAGTGGATCGCTTTCCACTACGGCTACACGAATTGTGGGTTTTCTCGCTACAGCTGCTTTCATTAAAGTTTACCTGTTAGGATTGCATCCTGATCAAGCTTGCCTTAACTGGGTTGGAATTGGAATGATTGGAAACCGTGTCCAATTACGGGGGTAACCCCGCAATGCGGAGCGTAGGGGGGATTTGGCGTGATGGTCGAGTGGAAATATCGGTTTTGTGCGGGCGTTCTGGCAATGGGAATCCTGGGAACGGCGGGCGTATCGCCACTTTGGAGTCAGGCTCCGACCGGTGCGCCCGGAGGCGCGTATCAGCCAAAATTTGCCGGCGACCCTGCGCGCTCGGAGTCGGAGGCACTGGCACTCGCGTATATGCGAACATTTCTGAGGGCGCAACGCGACTATAAAAAACGGCATGACAAGTATGCCGATTCGCTGGGCGCGTTGGCTGGAACCGGATCTTTTACCAAACGTTTGGCGAGCAGCACAGAGCGTGGCGATTACACCGTGCTTTTCCGGCCGCACAGGGAAAAAGACAAAGAAGGCTTTGTGCTTACGATGACTCCCAAGCAGATGGATAGTGAGCATCGCTCCTTTTATGCCGAAGAAGACGGCGTAATTCACGGGGACGAACAGAAGCCGGCTGATATGGATTCGCCGAAGGTCAAATAAGCTCAGGAGTTGCGGGGTGCGGCCGGCCCATCGTGGCCCTCTCGGCGCACCACTGACGACGCGCCGGGAATCTGGTGGCTTTCGCTGGAGATGTCTTCCGCGTTCAAACGGCGCAGATCCCTTAGAATGTCTTGCCGGTCCCGGGCCCCGTAATCGCGCGCAAAACGGGTAAGGGCTTCGCGCAAGATTTCGTGATGGTGCAGCTTGTCCAGGCCCGGTTCCCGGGTAATGTTCAGCCACAGGCGGTGAAGCAGCAGAACATCCTCATCCTTCATCGTGGGCGAGTGCGGCCCGATGCGGAAGGTCTCGACCCGGGAGTCGGGATGGATGACCTGGAAGACGAACTGGCGTTTTGGCTCCGGCAGTGCCTCCCATGCGAGCCCCAGATTAAAAGCCTGCTCCGCCGGCGTCATCTTGCTCGAGACCCCGGCCACCACGGCGGAAGATTCCAGATTATTGGCCGTCTGTACGATGGCCGCCCAAACATCGCCCGCGGGCACGACCAGCAATGAGACTTTTTTGCCGAAGCTCTCTGCGACCGCGACCGCTCGCGTGAACAGGGTTTGTTCATAGTCGCTGAAGATCTGCTCCGGCGAGAGGTCATAGGCGGCCGCCCCAAAGCGGCTGATGCGGGCCGACATGACGACCACATCCTGCTCGCGCGTGTCGATCTTCTCCAGCGCCCAGTGCAGGTGGGTCAGTGTGTTGTAGTCGCGAACCGGAACTAGAATGTTGCCGGGGTGGATATTGAGGCTCTCGCGCTCCACCGTGTCGCGCTGCAGCAACTGGAACTGATCGTTCATCTGCTGCGAGTGCAGCGCATGCTTCTTCCGATTGGCATATTCGGAGATGGTAAAAATCACGAAGAAAACTGCCGAGAAGGCGACGCCCGTAACGGTTGCGACCGACTTCGTAAACAGATTTATGAGGGCGACCGCCAGCAGAACCATGGTGACCGAGGCCATGCCGAACGGGATTTCATAACGGCCAATGTGGAAATTGAGAGGAACCTTCCATCCGCGCTCACCCTTGTATTTGAAGCGGAGCACAAGCATGGCGAGCCCTTTGAAGGCGAAACTCCAGATCACACCGAAGGCATAGGCTTCACCCAGTGCATAGACATCGCCTCGGCTGGCGATGATGGTAAACAGTTGCATCCCGACGATGAGATTGATGATGCGGTAGCTCGTGCCATACTTGCCGTGCGGCCGGCGGAACCAGTCGGCCAGCACGCCATCTTCTGAGACGCGGTTCAGCACGCCGTTGGAGCCAATGATCGCCGTGTTTACCGCGCCCGACAGAATCAGGAAGCCGACCACCACCACGAAGCCGCGGAACACCAGGCGCAATAATTCCGGCCCCCACAAATACATGGCGAGACCGGCGATTAGATTGTCTTTGTAGACCGGGACCCGGACCGAGTCCGGAATGATCATGACGAACAGCAGAGCCGTAAGTCCGGTGAAGATGAAGCTATAGAGTGCAATGACGATCGCTGCACGCTTCAGGTTCTTGAGTTTGGGATGCGCCAGTTCCCGATTAACCTGCGCCAGCGATTCCTCTCCGCTCATCGCCAGAACCGAGTGGCCAAAAGCGATCAGGATTCCCAGCAGGCCGAACGTCTGGGGCAGACTTTGACCTGGAAATCGATGGTGCAGGAAGCCCAGAGACTCCTTCGTGAAGTGGAGGTTGGCCGGAGTCGGCAGAGGAACATGCTGGTATCCGTTCTTGAAGAGCGTGACCGCGGACCAACCGAGCAGCATCACCACCATGACAGTCGTGATCTGCATCACCCAAAGCGCTTTTTCGCTGGATTCGTGAATCCCCTTGATGTTCTCCCACCAGTAGTAAATCGTGACAGCCAGGGCGAAGACGACGGAGGCCCAGTTGACGTCAAACTGTGGAGTGCCGTGGAAGATGTTATGTACCGCGCGTGGAACCCAGCCGTGAGCGTCGGCGGTCACTAGAATTTCGTTGATCAGTCCAACGATGTATTGCCCCGCGGATACCCCTGAGATGGGCCCGGTCAAAACGTAGTCGAACATCAACGCCGAAACGCTGAGCTTGGCCAGGGTGCCGCCCAATGCCTTTTTGACCACCTTGTACACGCCGCCGCGCACGAACATCGAGCAGCTCTCGACATACACGGCTCGCACGGTGAAGGAAAACAGCATAACGCCGAGAATGAACCAGGGCGCGGATTTGCCCACCGCCTGCTCGGCGATACCGCCGGCGTAATAGGCCGACGATGCCAGGTCGTTGAGCACGATCGCCGCGGCTCGCCAGTAGGAGATGAACGTCAGCATCACCGACGTGGCGACAACGATGCGAACACGGTCGGAACCAGGCGCTGTTGGCGGGGAATACGAGGCCATGCACGAAATGGAGCCCCTCAGGAGTGGCTCTTGTCCTCCAGATCGAACAGCGTCTCCGCATCTTCGACGAAGCTCACCAGCAGCACGCCGAAAGAGCCCACAAGTCCGACGAGAAACAACGCCTCCAGAAAGCGCGCTCCAATCAAAATGATGAAATCCATAAACAAGACATAGTAGTCTATGCGAGGAAACTAGAACAGGTCGAAAATCCCCGGCCTGACCAGTTGAACCTGGTATCGGTCTCTGAGCCCGTGAGGTCCCGTCAGCAAAGAACCTGGCTGACTTTGCTATTCTTTCCACGTGCGACGCATTCATCCTAGCGCCTGGGCCCTGGTCGTGCTCTCGGCTGTGTTGCAGGTCGTTATCTTTCCACTGGCGGATCTCTATTGGCTGACGTGGATTTCGGTCGCGCCCCTCTTGATCGCCGTCTTGCGCGCTCGCCCCGCCGGCCCGCTGCAGGTGAATGCTTCGCTTAAGCTGGCCCCGGCCTCCCCATGGCAGGGATTCTTGCTGGCATATCTCTGCGGCATCTTATGGTCCGGAGGAACCTGTTATTGGGTGTTCGACACAATGCACCGCTACGGCGGGCTCCCGGTGGCGGCGGCGGCCTTCGTTCTTCTGCTATTTTGCCTCTATATCGGCCTGTATCACGGGCTGTTCGGGCTGTTGATGGCGCTGGTTGCATCGCCCCGCGCGTCTTTGCGATTGCCCCTGGCCGCGGCTCCTTTCCTTTGGGTTGCGGTTGAACTGGCCCGCACTCGTATCACCGCGTTTCCCTGGGAGTTGTTGGGATATTCGCAGACCTCGAATATCGCCCTGACCCGCATCTCCACATTCACAGGCGTGTACGGGATGTCGTTCGAAATCGTGCTCGTGAATACTGTTTTTGCGGCGGCCTTTCTTGTGGATAAGACTCGCCGGAAGCGCCTGTTGCTGGCTGCGTTTGGAGCAGCGGTGGTCTTACAGGCGGGCCAGTGGATGATGCATCCTCCTTCGTCCCCAGCGGATCGGGAAGCGCTTCTCGTGCAGCCCAATATTCCAATTGTGGCGGAATGGACAACGAATTTCTTTGAGAGCACGCTAGCTGATCTCACGCAGGTGAGTTTGCATCCGAGGGGAGGAAAGCCAGGGCAGCATTACGACCCGATCGTCTGGCCGGAATCGCCCTCGCCATTTTTTACGAACGATACTCGCTTCCGCGATCCGGTCAGTTCACTGGCTCGGCAAACCGGCAGTTGGGTGATCGCCGGCGCCATCGGCATCGCTCCCCCGGTTTCAGGCAGCCAACGCTCCCGGATATTCAATTCAGCAGAACTGGTGAGTCCTCAGGGAGAATGGACCACCCGCTATGACAAGGTTCATCTTGTGCCCTTCGGCGAGTACCTGCCATTCCCAGAAGTGTTCGGTTTCGCCGGCGGCCTCACGAAAGAAGTGGGCGAATTTCAGCACGGAAATTCCCGTGCGCCACTCGACGCGGGCGGTGCGCAACTGGGAACGTTTATCTGCTACGAGTCAATATTCCCCGACGAAGTGCGGCGCTTTGCACTCGCGGGCGCGCAAGCCTTCGTGAATATCTCGAATGACGGATGGTACGGCGACAGCGGCGCGTGGAAACAGCATCTCCAGCAGACCAGGATGCGCGCCATTGAGAACGGTCGCTGGATCCTGAGCGCGACCAATACCGGTCTGACGGCCTCCATCGACCCCTGGGGAAGAGTTGCGACTGAGGTTCCGCGCAAGGAACGCACAGTCCTGGTGGCCCTCTATGCTCTGCAGACGGGAACCACGTTCTACACGCGCCATGGAGATTGGTTCGCGTATCTGTGTGCGATAATTTCTTTAGCCGCACTCATTGCGCGTTTTGTGTTTCCAGCCGATTCCAGACGCGCAGCAACTCACGCCGGGCAGCAAGAAGTGAGCGACTAAAAATGTTGGAAGAACTCGAACAGCAGTATTCCTCGCTGAAAACCAAGGTGCACGATCTGCGGGAGTATCTTTGACGCGGGCAAACTGCGCCAGCAACTAGCCGAGATCGAAAAGCAGGCGGCTGACCCCGGCCTGTGGGCGAATCAGGGAAAATCTCAACAAGTGATGCGCGAGCGCAAACGCCTGGAAGGCGTGTTGTCGCTCGAAGGCGACCTGGCGCGCCGGACCGAAGATATCGGCGCCTATTTCGACCTCGGCAAGGAAGGCGAAGACGTCGCCTCCGATCTGCAACGCGAACTCGACTCTCTTCGCGAACTTGTCGATCGCGTCGAGACCGAAACGCTGCTTTCGGGCGAGAATGATGCCCGCAACGCCATCGTGACAATTCATCCCGGTGCTGGCGGAACGGAATCGCAGGACTGGGCCGACATGCTGTTGCGGATGTATCTGCGCTGGGCCGAGCGGCAGGGATTCAAGACCGAAATGTATGACTACCAACCGGGCGAGGAAGCCGGCATCAAGTCAGCTACCTTCGCCGTGAATGGCGACTACGCTTTCGGGTTGCTCACCAGCGAGATTGGCGTGCATCGCCTGGTGCGCATCTCTCCCTTCGACCAGGCAAAGCGGCGGCATACCTCTTTCGCCAGCGTGTTTGTTTCTCCGGAGATCGACGACACGATTGAGGTGGTGATCCGGCCAGAAGATATTCGTATCGATACCTACCGATCCAGCGGAAAAGGCGGCCAGCACGTGAATACAACGGATTCGGCGGTGCGGATTACTCACATTCCGACCGGCCTGGTGGCGAGTTGCCAGAATGAGCGCTCCCAGCACAAGAACAAAGACAAGGCCATGAGCATGCTGCGCTCGAAACTCTACGAGTTTGAGATGGAGAAGAAGCGCGAGGTCACAAAAAAAATCGAAGATTCGAAGCTGGACATCGATTTCGGGTCGCAGATCCGTTCGTATGTGCTGCAGCCGTATCGACTGATCAAGGACCACCGGACAAAGTTCGAAGTGGGCGACGTGGATCGCGTGATTGACGGGGATCTGACGCCGTTCATGCGCGCGTATTTGCGGATGCGGCGAGACGAGAAGAAGGCCTGAGCTCTCAGGCTCAGCCATCAGCGATCAGCCATCAGCCATCAGGAAAGCCGACCTCCGCTGGCTGGAGAGGAAACAAAGTGCCGAAAAAACGGACCAGAATAAAGCCGCCTGCTCTCGGGCCGCGCTTGCAGCGGGCCTTCCGCTATGCGGCGAAATGGCATGAGGGACAGACTCGAAAGAGCACGGCTGTGCCGTATCTTTCGCATCTGATGGCCGTCGCGGCGTTGGTGCTCGAGGCGGGTGGCGACGAGGAGATGGCCATCGCCGCACTGCTTCATGATGTGGTTGAGGATTGTGGCGGGAGGCCGCGGCTGCGCGAAATTCGACGGCAGTTTGGTCCGCGCGTGGCTGGCATCGTCGAACGCTGCACGGATACCTTCGTCCAGCCGAAACCGGACTGGGTGGAGCGAAAAAGAGGTTATCTCGAAGAACTAAAGCACGCCGATGACGACACCCGGCTGGTTTCCGCGTCGGACAAGCTGCACAACGTACGTACCATTCTGTCGGACTATCGTAATGATGGCGAATCAATCTGGGTGCGGTTCAATGGGAGGAGGGAAGGTACCCTCTGGTACTACCGCGCACTCAGCGACGAGTACGCGCGCAAGCCAAGTCGCATTACGCGCGAACTTGAAATCGCGGTGCGGGAACTGGAGAGGCTGAGCAAGGCGGAAGCCGGACGGCGTTCCCGGCCGCTCCGTATCTCGTCCTTGCACAAGGGGACATAAGCATGCCACGAATGCTCGATTTGATTCGCGAATCAATGGTGCCGGCAAACCTGATGCACTCGGCGGCCCGCGGATCGCTCTCCGTTTCGCCCCCAGAGACGCTTGAAATACTCGTTTACCTCGCGCTTCATCACAAGGGGCTGGGACAACAGGCTCGGCTCACCTTAGCAGGATGGGACGAAGCAGCATGCCTGTCTGCGGCTTCCAATCCCGCCACCAGTTCTGAAGTTCTTGCCTACTTTGCGTCGCCGGAAAATCTGAGAATGCCCGTGTTGCCGGCCTTGTTTGAGAATCCAGCCGTCACCGAAAAGGCGTTGAGTGAGCTGGCAGGTCAGGGAACCCGCGCGGTGGCCGAGGTTTTGATGGCGAGCAAGCGAGCGATGAGTTTGCCGGACGTTTTGAGGGAATTGCAGGCGAATCCGAATCTGAAGCCCAGCGAAGTGAGTGAGATTACGAACAAACTCAACGCCCAGGCCCGACAGCATGCCGCGCAGGAGCAGCAGACGACCGGAGAAGCAGTCGCGCCATCTGCGGCGGAGCACGCGGCCGATCCGGCTTCAGAAGAAACATTGGCTGGCTTTTTGAAGGAAAACGCGGCGGAACTGGAAGCGGAGAAAGACAAGCCGTTCCGGCCGCTCGGGTCGATTCATGAGGAACTGCCGGCGGAAGCGCTGGCTGCGGACGCGGTCGCTCACAAAGCCTCAGCGCCCCATGATGCGAATGCTTCATCGGACGCGCACTCCGCGGTGGCGGCGCGCGTCGCCGCCCCCATGACGGCGGCTGCGGCTGCCGCGGCTCACGCAAAAAAACACGCTGTGCCCGGACATGTGGAACGGCGCGACAGCACCCTGCAAAAGATCGCCAAACTCGACGTGAAAGGCCGGATCGCCCTGGCGGTCCGCGGCAGCAAGGAAGAGCGGTCGATTCTGATTCGCGACGGCACCAAACTGGTGGCGCTCGCTGTGCTCGAGTCGCCAAAGGTTTCCGATGGCGAAGTGGAAGGCTTCGCGTTGCAGAAGAATGTGCTCGAAGCTGTGTTGCGCCAGATTCCTCTCAAGCGCCGCTTCGCCAAGAACTACAACATCATGCGGAACCTGGTGTTCAATCCGCGCACGCCGATCGATCTCTCGCTGGGCTTGATGAAGGGGTTGCTGGTGCATGATCTCAGAAACCTTTCGGGGAACAAGGAAGTGTCGGAGACGATTCGCAAGCTCGCGCTCAGAATGTACAAACAGAAGTCGGAGAAGAGACAGTAGTGATCGGTACCCGGTACCCAATCATCAGCATCCAGCCGCCGGAGGACACGTCACGAGATGGGCGATGCTATTTTCGATCTGCTATCGCGGGTAAAGACGATTGCTGTCGTTGGATTGTCGAACGATCCGATGCGGCCCAGTCACGGCGTCTCGGCCTATATGCAGTTGCAGGGATACCGGATGATTCCGGTGAATCCGCAAATTGCCGAGGCGCTGGGAGAGAAATCGTACCCTTCGTTGCACGAGGTGCCGGAGAAGATTGATCTGGTGAACGTCTTCCGCCGGCCGGAGTTTGTGGATGACATCGTGGACGAGGCGCTTCAGTTGAAGATCCCCGCGATCTGGCTGCAGGAAGACGTCATCAACGAGCGCGCCGCGGAAAGAGCGCGAAAGGCCGGAATATTCATCGTCATGGACCGCTGCATCTTAAAAGAGCATCGGGCGAGGTTCGGCTAAGTCCGTTTTTCCGGATCGAATTCTGTGGCAGTCAGGCTTAACCTCAAGACAAGAAGCCAAAAAGTTGTCGCCGCGCAGTCTTTCTACTTTCCTCGCACCGACTTTATTTTCTTGATCTCGTCCAGGCGTTCTTTGATCCGCTTTTCAATGCCTTCATTGGTCGGGTGGTAGTAGATGCGATCGCGGAGCCGATCGGGCAGGCATTGCATATCGGTTACTTTTTCCTCTACATCGTGCGCATATTGATATCCCTTGCCATAGCCCAGACCTTTCATCAGGTTGGTTGGCGCATTCCGGAGATGCAGCGGGACGGGATCGGCGGCGGTCTGCTCGACATCGTGCTGCACAGCGCCATAGGCCTTGTACAGCGCGTTTGACTTCGGTGCCGCGCAGAGATACACGACGGCCTGGGCCAGGGCGAGATTGCCCTCGGGCATGCCGATGAAATCGACGGCGTCGCGCGCGGCCATGCAGAGCGCGAGCGCGTTGGGTTCGGCGAGGCCGATATCTTCGACCGACATGCGGACAACGCGGCGGGCAATGTAGAGTGGATCCTCCCCGGCTTCGAGCATGCGCGCGAGCCAGTAAAGAGCGGCATCGGGATCGGAGTTCCGGACGGATTTATGGAGTGCGGAAATGAGGTTGTAGTGCTCCTCGCCGGCTTTGTCGTAGAGGAGGACGCGTCGCTGCAGGGCTTCGTGGACGATCGCGTCGGTGAGAATTGAAGTTCCGGTTTGGACGGGCGAGGACGCCCCTCCCTCCATTGTTGACTGTGGGGTGAGGGTGGCTCCCTGCGCGAGCGCGGCGGCCACTTCTAGGGCGTTGTAGGCGCTGCGGGCATCGCCGCTGGAATAGGCGGCGATTTTGCGAAGGGCGTCGTCGGAAGCTTCCAGATGGAGCCGGCCGAGACCGCGCCCTTCATCGTCGAGCGCGCGTTCCAGGAGTTGAACGATTTGATCTTCGGTAAGTTGCTGTAGCACGTATACGCGGCAGCGTGAGAGAAGAGCGCCGTTAATCTCAAAAGAGGGATTTTCGGTTGTCGCGCCGATCAGGCGAATGTTGCCTTTCTCCACGTGTGGAAGGAACGCGTCCTGCTGGGCCTTGTTGAAGCGGTGGATCTCGTCGACGAAAACGATGGTGCGAGTGCCGTACTGGCGGGCGCGCTCGGCGTCGGCCATGACCTGCTTGATCTCCTTAATGCCTGCAAGCACGGCGGAAAACTCGATAAACTCGGCTTTTGTGAGGCCGGCAATGATTTTCGCGAGCGTAGTCTTGCCGGTACCAGGCGGTCCCCAGAAAATCATGGAAGCGGGATCGTCGCGTTCGATCTGAACGCGCAAGGGTTTGCCGGTGCCGACGAGGTGCTCCTGGCCGACGAATTCTTCAAGCGTGCGGGGGCGCATGCGATCCGCGAGGGGACGATTTCTATCCGCGCTCGGCGGTTGGCCCGGAATGGGAGAGAAGAGGCTCATGGAAATCTGTCATTTGGTAATCGGGTAATTTGGTAATCAAGAAAATCCTGAAAGCGCGAGTTCAAATTACAAAATTACCTGATTGCAAAATTACAAAAATCTACCGACGTTGCCGTCCTGCCTCATATAACACGATACTGGCCGCCACGCCCGCATTCAGAGATTCGACCTGCGCGGCCTGCGGAATAACGAGCGTTTCCTCCATCTGATGCACGAGCTCCCGGGGCAGGCCAGAACCCTCGTTCCCGATAAAGATGGCAAGCGGCAGCGTCCAGTCGGCCTGGGGCAGAGGAGTTCCTTTGTGCGAAGAAGTTGCGAGCAGGCGAACCTTGTGCGCACGAAGAAGCGGGATCAGACTGTCGCAGGAAATCTGAACCAACGGGAGACGGAAAATCGATCCGGCCGAACCGCGCAGGACCTTGGAGTTGTATGGGCAGACGGTGCCTTCGGTGAGGAAGACTCCGGCGACCCCAAAAGCCTCGCCGGAGCGGAGGATTGTCCCCAGATTGCCGGGGTCCTGCAAGCTCGCGGCTACGATAAGCGGGCCGTCCTGCGCGCGAGCAAGTAGCTGGTCGGCGGTCCAGGAGCGCAGTTTCACAAGGGCAGCGACACCCTGTGGAGCGTCGCTGGGCACAATCGAGTTAAACAGTGAAGTCGGGAGGATCAAGGTCTCGGTATGCAGGCCGATCTGGCCCAGTAGTTTTTCAGCGAGCGGCCGTGCCGCCTCGCTAAAGAAGACCGTCTCGAGATGCTGGCGGGATCGCAGGGCCTCTTCGATCAGTTTGACGCCTTCCATGGCGCACTCACCTCGCGCCGTCAATACCGCACGGCGGAAGGCAAGCCGCAGTTCTTTCAAGCGTGCATTGTGCCGCCCGGTAACTCGTCGCAGCCGATCTCCAGGGGAGGGGGTTCCCGCGTCCTTAGTGTCCTTCTTCATAGGTGTGCTGCCAACTGAACGCAAATCAGGATATACGAGTCATGGGTGCGGGCTTCGGCAGAAGCCCGATGTATGGTACATTTCAGTGTTTACACACACAAGGTATACGGCAGGAAGGGACCGAGTGCGCGCGGAAATTCTAAAAATTCATGCGGAAACACCGGAAGCCACGCTGGTGAAGTATGCGGCCGAGCAGATTCAGGCGGGGAAGGTACTGGGCATGCCGACGGACACTTTTTATGGGTTGGCGGCCGATCCATTTAACCTGCGCGCGGTCGAACGCGTCTATGAAATCAAGTCCCGCCTACGGCATAAGCCCCTCTCATTATTGATTGAACATGTCGATCAGGCGGAAGAGTTTGCACGCCCCCTGCCCGACGATTTCCATTTGCTGGCGCGGCGCTTCTGGCCGGGGCCGCTGACTATGATCGTGCCCGCGGCATCGCATCTGCCCTTGAAAGTGACGGCCAATACCGGCAACGTCGCATTGCGCGTGCCGGCCGCCGAAATTCCGCTGGCGGTCGTACGGAGTCTGAAAATTCCGATCACCGCGACTTCAGCAAACCTGAGCGGCGCGGTCGAATGTACGACAGCCGAGCAAGTGCGCGATCAGTTGCGCGATCGCATCTCCCTGATTGTCGACGGAGGAAAATCTCCCCGCAGCGTCGCCTCCACCATCGTGTACTTCAAGGAGGACGGAAGCTGGCAGATCTTGCGGGAAGGCGCTATTGCGGCGTCCGATATCGTGGAAGCGTTGTCATAGAAAAGGCTGCGAGGTTTCAAAGTTGCGAGGTTTCAAGGTTGTGAATCAGGTTGACTTGGGCGTCGCCGGAACTTGTCTTTGAAATGTTGAAACCTCGAGACTTTGAACCCTGATGTCAGAAGAGCTCCATTCCAATTCTCCCCGAAAACCCTGGTGGCTGCGTCCCATTCAGCTCGCATTGTTGGCGCTGGCGGGAGCGTTGCTGGTATTTCTGGGCGTCACCGGGTCACGCATCGTGGCCGCAGCGTCAGAGACACCGGCCAGCCCGGCAGACGTGATTGTGATCTTCGGTGCGGCACAATATGCCGGCCACCCTTCCCCGGTTTACAAGGCGCGGCTCGATCACGGTTACGAACTGTTCGAGAAGAAACTGGCTCCGGTCGTGATCACGACGGGCGGGGCCGGACAAGACCCGGAGTTCAGCGAAGGGGGCGTGGGACGGGACTATCTTCTGCACCGGGGTGTGCCCGAGAAGTCATTGATTGCCGAGACGCAGGGATCGGACACGGCGAAATCGGCCGTGCGCGTCGGGAACATCATGCGTGTCAATGGAATGCACAGGTGCATTGCCGTAAGCGACGCGTATCACGTGTTTCGCATTCGCGCCCTGCTCGAACGCGAAGGCGCGCAGGTGGCGGTTGCTCCAAGGCCGGAATCACGTCCACATTCAGTGTGGGAGCGCTTCTGGGCGGTGATGCGCGAGGCTATGAGCTATTTGGCGTGGAAGATGGGGATGGGGTAGGCAGCTTCGAGCTACCAGCCTGCAAGCTTGGAGCTGCCATCTACCGGCGAGCACCCGATTGGAGCGCCTCCGCTGCCATGAGTGGCTACGATGCTTCGCTCTTACACTCTCAAACCTCGACTGCCCGAAGGCGGGCGGGGCTAGAGTCAGTTACTTGTTGTCAACCGGGCCACTCACTTCGCCATGGGTGTGCGTCAGTTGATTGGCCTTGACGTTAGCGTCCGCACTGTTGATTAAGAACGCGGTGAGGCCGGATTCCCAGACTTCCGAGGATGCATTGTTCGTTGCGCTATAACAATTCAGTACGATTTGGTCACCCGCGGAGATAAAAAGCGCCTGAGTCATGCTGGCCTGGTTGAAACCCGGGCTGTTTGATCCGCCTGCAGTAGTGCTGCTGCTGCCCTGGTTTTCCGTCGTGATATTACAGTAAACACCGTCACCGGAGGCAACATTCAGAAGAGCAGACGCGTTGATGAAGTAGACCCCTGACGTCTCAACAGAATTGGTGATCAGAACGTAGGTGCCAATCTTGGTTAAATTGCTAACGGTGCCACCAGTGGCCGAATAGCCGACGGCGATTCCAGCCGGACCTTGCGGACCCTGAGGTCCGGTGGCTCCAGTAGCGCCTTTTGCTCCGGCAGGTCCCTGAGGTCCTTGTGCGCCGGTGGCTCCAGTAGCGCCTTTCGGTCCGGCAGGCCCCTGAGGTCCTTGTGCGCCGGTGGCTCCGGTAGCGCCTTTCGGTCCGGCAGGTCCAGTGGCTCCGGTCGCACCCTTTGGTCCGGCGGGCCCGGCAGGTCCGGCTTGGTTCCAACTGATCTTGGTTTGGCCCGATTTGCAGGTCGCTGTCTTCGATACGATGTCGATAGCGCCCGTGGCCGTCGTAACGCAAGCGTAGTAAGTTACCGAGGCTGCGTGAGCGTTGGGCGAGCCGAGCGAGAGCAACAGAGCCGCAAGGGACGTGAGAATCAAGGTGCGAGGCATGGCGCGAGTGTTTCCTCCTGAGCGAGAAGTGTTTTTGCCCACGAAACCGTTTTCCACGCTGACGGTATTCTGAATTGGCGTAATGCCATCCACTTTCGAGGGGCGAGAGCGGCACAACAGTGAGCGCCACTATGCCCCATTTCTCCCGGGTCGTCAATGGATTTGGCCGAAAACCGCCATAATTCGCCTCAGAAGTCGATGGGATGCCGGCCTTCAGCCAGGAATGTCTGCCCGTGCGGGGCGCAAAATGCAGGCTGCTGCAAAAGTTTTACCACCCCAGTTGTTTACGCAAGCTCGTGACATGCGCGACATGGTGCCGTCCGTGCCAGGCGTAAAGTGCGAGAGCTTTGTCGAGGGTCATTGGCCCGATCTCAGGATGGTTGAAAGTGCGCTTCCAGTCGGCCTCGGTCAGATTCTTAAGCACGACTATCCACCGCCGGTGCAGGGAATCCAGCAAGATGAGTGAATTCTCTATGGGCTCGCTGGAGTCGGGCAACTCGGCCCAGCGATCTTCCATGTAAGGTTTGATCGTCGGCTCGTCCTCCGTTAGGGCGAGCTTGAAACGCGTATACGAATTCATGTGGCTATCCGGCAGGTGATGCACCACCTGGCGCACGGTCCAGCCGCCGTCGCGATACGGGGTGTCGAGCTGGGCGTCGGAGAGACCCCCGGCCGCTTCGCGCAAGCGCGCCGGAGTTTGCTCGATGTCGTCGATATATCGCCTTCTCTGCTCGGCTGTCAGGGAGCCGCCGTAGGAAAACTTGCCGACGGGAAAACGAGGATCTTGAACCCCGTCCTTTATCGGGTGCTCGGATGATCGGGTCATCGGGTGATTGCCTCCTCAGGTCTGAGAAATAGATTGCGGAACAGAAGGCGAAGGTGCAAGAAAAGCGCCGGAAGAAAAAACGGGCGTTTAAGCGGGTTCGGAGCACGGGCCGCGCCATCTCTTTGACTTTCGTGACCCTCCGGTAGAATGAACGCGTGAGTCCGCACAAGCACCGGATCGCCGATTACCTGCGGCCCAAGACGCTTGCCATGCTGTTGCTGGGGTTTTCTTCAGGCCTCCCATTTCTCCTGGTCGGCAATACGTTCGGCTACTGGCTGCGCGATGAACACACCTCCCTGACGGCGATCGGATTTCTTTCCTGGGTTGGCATTGCCTATTCCCTGAAGTTCCTGTGGGCGCCTTTGATGGATCGCGTCGACTTGCCCTTGTTCAAGCGGCTCGGACACCGGCGCGGATGGATCATGTTTTCCCAGATTCTCGTCGGCCTGGCATTGCTTGCGATGGCGGGCGCCGGCACCAGTGCCGGCCTCGGCCGGCTCGGCGCTCTTGCCCTCGTCGTGGCGTTTGCTTCCTCGACTCAGGACATCGTGGTCGATGCCTGGCGGATTGAATCGGCCGAGGATGGCGAAGAACAAGGCCTCCTCGCTTCTGCCTATCAGTTCAGCTACCGTCTTGCGCTTCTGGCTGCCGATTCCCTGATCCTGATTGTTGCGGCGACCGTTGGCTGGCGCATGTCCTACGGCATTTATGGCGCATCCATGGTCATCGGTATCATCGCCACCTGGTTTGCCTCGGAACCCGAGCGCGCCGATGCCGTCGCAGATAACAAGCAACGCGAAGCTCCCCTCTGGACGGCCCGCGGTTTCTTTGACGCGATTGTGGGACCGTTCATCGCTTTCTTCCGGGCACATGGCTGGCTCGCGCTTGTGATGTTGGCCGCCATTAGCCTGTACCGCCTGCCGGACTACATCATGGGTCCGATGGCGAACCCTTACTACCACGACCTCGGTCTCTCGAAGCAAACCGTCGGAGCCGTCCGCGGCTCAATCGGACTCATCGCGACGTTTGCAGGCATCGCAGCCGGCGGATTCTCCTCTCTCAAGTTTGGCTACATGCGCGCTCTCATCATCGGAGGCATTCTCCAGGCCGCGGCAATCGCGGCATATGCGACCCTCGCCTTCTCGGGTACCACCATTCGTCTGTTCGCTCTGGTCATGGCAGGTGATAACTTCGGCATCGGCTTTGCCGGCGTTGCGCTGGTAGCCTACATGTCCAGCCTCACCAGCATTGGATACACCGCCACCCAGTACGCCCTCTTAAGTTCAACCTATGCCTGGCTGGGAAAAATCTTGAAGGGGTTTTCGGGAGTCGAGGTTGAACGTCTCAGCGCCACCTACGGCCTCATTCACGGCTATGGCATTTTCTTCGTCGTTTGTGGACTGACGGGCTTGCCTGCCGTCCTTCTTTTTGCCGCCTTGGGCTACTGCCAAAGTCGAAAGCAGCACATTTCCGCCTGCTAGCGGACCATGGCCAGCACTCGCACCGGGGTGGTGCGGCTTTGCTTGTTTTTGGCGGAGACGTTCGCGCCTCCGGCCATCTTGGCCGGGGCGACGATGATCAGGGATCCGGAGGCCGGCAGGGAAGTCAGCCCGGCCGCGCCCTCCACCACATAGTTGCCGTGAAGAGCCACTTGCCGGGCAAATGCGCGATCGGAATTCAGATCGGCTTGATTGCCCACCGCAAAGCCGGTTGTGTAACGCGCGTCCATCAGGAACTCTGCGGCCTGGCTGGTCATCGGAAACTGGTCGTCGGACGTCTGCGAAGACTGGCCGGTTGATTTCAGACGGCCATTTTGGCGAATCGCTACCACTGCACCCTGCGGTACCGCGCCGTGCTCCGTTTCCCAGTTGGCGATGTCGTCGAGCGAGATTTGCGAGGGTGGCGCGACGTTCAAATCCATCACCACCAGTGGCGCGACAAGGCGCTCGGGCGGAATCTGCCCGGCCGTCCAGGTTCCCGGAATCAGCGCGTCCGGCGCGATGATCCCCGTGCGCCCGGCATTGACGGAATCCCGTCCGCTTTTTCCGTCCGTCAGATCGACGACATGCGAATAGCGATCCGATGTCTGGGCGTGGTTCGGCCGCCGATCCGCAAACAGGACGATGGCGAGCACGAGCGCGTAGGAAATGATAAAGCTTCGAATCCGCATGATTTGCGATGGCAATTGCCAGGTTCCAGCCCTGGCCACCCAATTTTGAGATTAGATGCGCCAGCCCGTATTGTCGCTGCGGAAAACGTTGAGTTCAAACCACCGTCGGACATGGCCGCTTGGCGCGATGCAGGGTCCGGCACCCCGTTCTCTGTTGCCGGCTTTCGTTCTCGAGTCCTGGAGTCGGGGACCCGCATCTCGTTCAGAGAGTGCTCCCTGAGCATTAAGGCCGTGACAAACTTTCGTGACTCTTTCGAACATTCTGACCCGCCGGAAAGCGGTTAAAATACAGACAATCTCCAGAGGACTGATGTTCGGCCGCGAAGAAAAAGTTTCCAGCTACCGGCTTACCGCCGTGCAGTACGTCGTACTGTTCATCTTCCTGCTGCTTGCTTACGGATTATGGCGGCTCCAGGTGATGCAGAGCGGCAAGTACTCGCTCCTGGCGGAACAGAACCGCGTGCGCAACGTGCCCATTCTGGCGCCGCGTGGAAAAATTCTCGACCGTGAAGGACGGATCATTGTCGACAACTACCCTTCATTTTCCGCGCTCCTATTGCGCGATTCCACGCGGGATCTGAACTCGGACGCGGATGCAATCGGCCGGGGTCTGCACCTGAACGCCGACGAAGTGCGGCAGCGTATCCGCCGCGCGGCGTGGATGCCGCAATACCAGCCGATTTTCCTGAAGGAAGACATCACGCCCGATGAACTGGCTTTCATCGAAGCGCACAGGAACGAACTGCCCGAACTCGATACCATCATGGCGCACCGGCGCCTCTATCCCCGCAACGGGTTCATGGCGCACTTGATCGGATACGTCGGCGAAGTCACCGAAGACATGCTCAACCAGCCGCAATTCGAACTCTACAATCCTGGCGACGTGGTGGGTGTGAGCGGAGTGGAAAAAGAGTACAACAGCGTGCTCATGGGCAAGAATGGCTTTCGCCGCGCCATCGTCAATAGTCGTGGCCGCGAAATGGGGCGACTGGATGAAACTCCGGCGGAGCCCGGCAAGCAACTGAAGCTGACCGTGGATCTTGATTTGCAAATCGCCGCCGAGCAGGCGCTGGAAGGGAAGAACGGCGCGATTGTAGCCATGGACCCGCGGACTGGCGAGATTCTCGCAATGGTGAGCCGGCCGACGTTTGACCCCAACGATTTCTCGGTCAAGATTTCGAAAGAAGAGTGGAACAAGCTTGTCACAGACGAAAACCACCCGCTGCTGAACAAGGCAATTCAGGCGCAACTGGCCCCCGGTTCGACTTTCAAGATCATCATGGCGACCGCCGGCATGCAGGAAGGCATCGCTGAGGATATGCACGTGACCTGCAATGGCGGCGCCACGTTCTATGGACGCTATTTCAAATGCTGGGTGGTGGCCGAACATCGCACCCATGGCGTTGTGGACATCGGCAAAGCGATTTACCAGTCGTGCGACGTTTTCTTCTACACGCTCGCGGAAAAGCTGGGAATTGATCGCATCGCCAAGTATGCGATGGCCCTCGGCCTGGGCCAGAAGACCGGCATCGATCTACCTCAGGAAGTCACCGGCGTCATGCCGTCGGAAGAATGGAAGATCAAGAACTACAAGCAGAAGTGGTATGCGGGCGAGACGATCTCTGTTGGCATCGGACAGGGAGCGGTGGCCGCAACGCCCATCCAGATGGCGCGTGCCATCGGAGCGATTGCGAGCGGCGGGTTGCTGGTACGCCCGCACGTGATCAATCCCACCGATTTGCCGGCGAACGTGATTCCCGCCTCCAACGTGCCGCCGGAAACGCACTTGCCTCTCGACGCCAAAAACTGGGAAATCATCACCGATGCCATGGCCGCGGTTGTGAACCCGGGGGGAACGGCCCCCAGTGCACGATTAGAGGGCATCGACTTTGCAGGGAAGACCGGCAGCGCGCAGACCATCAGCAATGCTCTTAAGGCCAGGATGGGCGCGGCCGGTAAGAACATCAAGGACAATGGCTGGTTTGTAGGCGTCGAACCGAGGCGCAGCCCGGAGATCGTCGTTTGTGCGCTGCTGGAAGAAGGCGAGCACGGCTATCTCGCCGCTCGAACCGCTGCCCAGGTCATCAAGGCCTATGTCGAGAAAGAGCGGCGCCAGCCGACCAAGGTCGCTGGCGCGAGCGCGGGAATGCTCGATATCGGCGCCGTGTGGAGCGAGCCCGGAACCCTCGAACCCGGGAGCGACCACCTGCAAGCCGGACGCTTTCTCGTGAATGTTGCCGGCAAACATGCCCCACTTGCCGCCGCAGCTCCGGGCATGAGTCACTGAAATGGCCGTTTCGAAATCGCATTCGGATTGCCCATCGATTGCGTGGGCGTAGCGGCTTAAATCCCGATGCCGCCCTGGAAAACCACGCTACGTCCCTAAGCCCCTGTACCACGGGCACTTCTCTGCTCGCGTTCCATGACCTCCGTAACCTTTGCACACCCATGATGGCGGTGTAGTCTCGGGCCTGAAGCAGTGCACATGCCGGTTTGAGTGCGCTCAGAATCGCAGGAAAAAGGTTATCTGTGTCAGAAGCTGGTAAAGACGCTGTGGCCGAAGTCGACAAAAACCGCAAAGGTTACGCTGACGTGCAAGGTGCGCCGCGCTTTCCCATCAAGCTACCGGTTGCCATGAAATCTGGCGCTCCGGCCAACACGGTTGAAACTGAGAACATCTCTGCCAACGGTGTGCTTTTTCGGATGGATGCCGATGTACCGGTCGGGTCGCCGGTGGATTTCACGATTTCTCTTCCCGCCGATGTGGTGGGCGCCGAAGCGGACGTACAGGTGGACTGTCACGGCCGAGTGGTGCGCAGTTTCGAGGAAGATGGCGGCCGCCGCGGTGTAGGCGTAGTGATTGACGAGTATAGGTTTGAGCGCAGGTAGGGGCGCAAAAGAGGACGGATGTCGAGCACTCCGGTAAGCGTTGAGTCCGGCGAGGCCTTTCGGCCCGATGACGGCAGAGCCACAATCCGCGTAATTGTGGCCGACACGCAGGCCATTTTCCGAGCCGGTCTGCGCAAGGTTTTTGCGCTCGAAGACGATATCCGGGTGATTGGCCAGGCAGAGAATCTGCCCCAGACCATGGCGGCCATTCAGAAGTTTTCGGCAGACATTGTCGTATTCGAAGCAGCGCTGACGTCCGATCCCCCAGAGACGGTTTCCGATCTATTGCGGCAAAAAGCGAATAGCCGGCTCGTCGTCGTGCTGCAGGGCCCCGACCAGGAAATGACCCTCGAACTGTTCCGGCGGGGCGCTCATGCCGTGGTCTCCAAAGAAGTTGAGCCCGAGATGCTGGTCGATTGCCTGCGCAAGGTTGCGCAGGGCGAGGCATGGCTTGAGCCGCGCGCGGTGGCGTGGGTGCTCGATGCCTACCGGACGCAAGGCGTTCGTCCCTCCGGGTCGCGTCCGAAAGTGCAGCTCACTCCCAAAGAGTCGTTGATCGTTTCCTGCGTCACGCAGGGAATGAAAAACAAGGAAATCGCTCTCCGGGTTGGTACCACCGAGCAGGTGGTTAAGAACTATCTGCGCAAGGTCTATGACAAACTCGGCGTTGCAGACCGCCTGGAACTGGCGCTCTATTGCCTGAATCATCGAGTGGTTGAGAAAGACAAGAACGTCGATACCTCCGCGAAGGCTGCCGCCGCGTCACCTGAATCCGGGGGGGCGCAGGCCCCGGCACTGCCGAATGCCGCGGCTGCCTCAGTGGGATCTCGCTCCTGATTCGTTTCTTCTAGTACAATTTCCTATCGCAAAGCGAAATTCCACCAGTTATCGGAACGGAACCGTTTGTGCGCGGCATTTCCGCGCCCTGGGTGACTAACTCTCAGAAGAGCTTCGATCTGAATAAGGAGGTTCGAAAGTAAGCCATGAAAGGCGACGCAAAAATCATTGCCATTTTGAACGAAGTGCTGAAGGCCGAGCTCACGGCCATTAACCAGTATTTTCTGCATGCCGAGATGTGCGAGAACTGGGGCTACGAAAAAATGGCCAAGCACACGCGCAAGGAATCGATTGAAGAGATGCAACATGCGGAAAAACTAATGGAGCGCATTCTCCTGCTCGATGGCGCACCCAACATGACCGATTATTTCAAGATCAACATCGGCCAGACGGTGAAGCAGCAGCTCCAGAACGATCTCGATCTCGAATACGGGGCCGTCAAACGTCTGAATGAAGGAATCAAAGCCTCGGTTGCGGCGGGCGACAATGGTTCGCGCGAACTGCTGGAAAAGATTCTGGTCGACGAGGAGCACCACATCGACTACCTGGAAGCCCAGTTGCACGCGATCAAAGAAATGACATACGAGAACTACCTGGCGCAGCAGCTTGGCGAAGGCGAGGAGAGCTAGGCGAACGCTCGGAATGTTTGCCGGACGATGTTTGCCGGTGCCGGGCGATGTTTGCCGTCGGACGATGTTTGCCGGTGTCGGAGTGCCACCCGAAGGGGTCAAGGAGCACCGCGCCCCGTGCGCGCGAAGCCGCTGAAGGCCCCGCAGTTGAAGGCGCCGGCAACTCAAGGCCCCGCAACTGAAGGCCGCGGCAGCTGAAGGCCCCAGCAACCCGCAACTGAAGGCCGCGGCAGCTGAAGGCCCCAGCAACTCAAGGCCCCGGCAACTCAAGGCCCGCAGCTGAAGACCGCGGCAGCTGAAGGCCCCAGCAGCGGTAGGTCTCCCGAGGCAGGCTGCTGATAAAATCAAGACCGTAACGTTTAAGCACAGCGCCGGAGAGATGGCCGAGTGGCTGAAGGCGCACGCTTGGAAAGCGTGTTTAGGGGAAACTCTAACGTGGGTTCGAATCCCACTCTCTCCGCCAGTTCTTTGTTTTCAATGAGTTAAGTGCCATCCATACCGTCATCCATACCGTAAAACCCATTTCGAGGACGGCATGCGATGCGATTTTGTCATCCTTTTACCCTGACAGCGAACTCTCGCGACGGCGAGCATGCGCTCGCCCGTCACCAGCGTATTGGAGCCAAAGCCGGCGTCCAATCCGACCAACCACAATTCATTGTCTTCTTCTCGCGCGCTATTTTTTTTCAAGAGATCGCGCGGCCGATGCGGCGCCCGGAGAATTTGACCGAATTTCCGTTTGCGCCTAATTTCTCCAAACCACATTTGGAGGGCCTATGATGCGAACCGGCAAGTCCCATGCGGGGCGCGTCAATCTCACGAAGTACGTAAAAGTGCGCGGCGCTGCGCCGGAGACATGGCGCTTCTGTCCAGTCGTTCACACAAGTAACGGTCGCATTCGGCCAGACTACGTCTTGGTCGATGGCCGGCCCGAACACCACAAAGAAGGCGCTTACTACATCGAATGGTATCGCGACGGCAGACGATATCGAGAATCGGTGGGCAAGAGTCCAAGCGAAGCGTTTGCTGCGGCAGAGCGCAAAGCTCAAATTCTCAGGAACCAGGCGCTCGGGATTGAGATCGTCGGCGAACAGAAACGAATCGGAATAACCCTGTCGGAGGCTTGCCGCGAGTTCCTCGAGGAAACCCGCCAACACCACAGGCCGAAGACGTACAGC
>Ga0335080_10000044_pt1 | contig 129430 bp, 106 predicted proteins | sample Lox_Sample_34_FD_206720 | JGI IMG/M metagenome (GOLD analysis project Ga0335080, IMG submission 206720) | Soil microbial communities from Loxahatchee National Wildlife Refuge, Florida, United States - Lox_Sample_3.4 | ecosystem: Environmental > Terrestrial > Soil > Wetlands | place: USA... | reverse complement strand
CTCAGCCATCTTGGGTGAGAAGGCGCCATAAGCAGTCAGGACTGTCCCACGCGCATCGGTCCATGGAATCGTGCGCTGGGCAACCTTGGGCAAGGGCGCGTTACGATCCCAATGCGGCAGGCTCTTTCTGCCGAACCATTTGGCCTTCAGTGCATAGTACCGGTGAGACAATTTCGGATATGCGGCCCGCACAGCGGCGACCAAGGCTTCAACCACCTCGGGTTCAACCCGGTTCGAGAGATGCCGCGCATCTGCGATGTCCTTGAAGCCGCGCCAACGATCGGAAATCTCCTTGTCTTTGGCGAGCGTGTTTGTGATCAGCGCAAACGACCGCAAATTTTCCCGGAACGTCTTTGCCAGCGCTTCGGAGGCTGCCCTGCGTTTTTTTCCGTCGGTGTCCTGCAACAGATTAAGGGTTGGTTCGATCGCCAGCGACTTTCCCGCGACCTTGAATCGCAAACCCGCGATGCTCTCATCAAACAGCCTGTTCCAGGCCGCATAGCCGGTCACCGATTTTTCATGGAAAAGCTCTTCGACCCGATCTTCGAGTTGATAGGGCTTCTCCTTTCGCACATCTTCCAGCCAGGGCCGGTAGTGGCCGAGCGCCGGATCCTGCATGGCGGCCTCGAGCCGCGCGTCGTCGATACGGTTGAGTTCGAGCGTGAAGAAAAGAAGATGCAGGGAGGCAGCGGTGATACGCTCCTGGATGTCGCCATAGAATTTGGCGCGAACGGGATCGGTCGTATTGCCGGCATAAACGAGCGAGGCGTAGGAGATCAGCCGGCCGAGCCGGTCGTCGATCGTTTCGTAGCGCTTGACCGCTTTGGCGAGCGCCTGTCCAGCATCTTCGCCAGCCGATATCGCGACCAGACGTCCTTTGAACTCTTGCTCGAAGGCAGTGCAATCCTTGTCGACCTGCTCCAGGTCCCGCTTGATCTCGGGGCTGTCGAGACCGGGATACAGATCACTCAGGTTCCACTCAGGCAAGGCGCCGAGCTTTGGTGTCTTCGTCGGCTTTTGTCGGAACGAGGTCTTCGGCATGGGGGCAATCGTTTGGATGGAAAACGAACTGGTGGGATATCATCTAGACCGCCACTCGTGGCGATGCGATGGCAATCGCGAAAACTCTTCCCCTGTATCTCCCGCAAGCGCGGCCATTGCAATGCTCTCGATCTCTGACAAGGCGGGATTTGGTGCTATAGCTTGCTTCAACGCTTCCGAGCCGATTTGCAAATGACAGATCCCTATGGAGCGCGAACGCCTGGATGGCTCGATCGCGCGGTTATCGGCGCAACCAGCCGTTTGCCGGATAACTGGCTGGGACTGCGTGTCGCAATAGGCTTACGCCGTTTCGTTACAATGCGAATCCCGGATGATGACGGACTGGATGTCGTTCGTTGGGGGCTCCGCATGCGATTGCACCCCCGCCAGAATGGATGCGAAAAGGGGGCGCTCTTCACGCCGCAGATGTATGAGCCTGGCGAGCGAAAAGAGCTATTCGCCGAGATCGACAGGGCCAAAGCAGAATCCCGCCCTTTCGTCTTCATCGATATCGGCGCGAATGTCGGATTGTTCTCGCTTCTGGTTGCCTCTCGGACCGGAGACATGGCGAAAATTGTCGCCATCGAGCCTGAAGCGGAAAATCTCAAGCGCCTCCGGTTTAACATTGCGGCAAATGCCGGGATTCCGATTCAAGTCGTCCCGGTCGCGCTGGGAGAAAGTGCGGGGACGGTCGTCCTCAACGTCGGCGAACACGACAGAGGTGGAACCCACGTCCGGCCCCTCACCGCAAAGGACCGCGCCGATGACGCCGTCACGAAAGTAGAGTGCCGTACGCTGCTGGAGGTACTGAGGCAACAGGGCATCAGGTCGGTCGACGCACTTAAAATCGACGTTGAAGGCGCGGAGGATCGCGTTCTGGTTCCCTTCTTCAGAGATGCAGAACGATCGCTGTGGCCAAATCTGCTGATCATTGAGGACGCCCGGGACGCATGGCGCAATGATCTTTTTTCCGAGCTCGCCCGGCGCGGCTACGCCGTCGAGGCGCGGACCAGGCTGAATGTGATGATGCGGCAACCGATGAGGTAATACATTGTCGACCATATTCAGCCAGTCGATCGAATTCCTCGACAGAATTCCTCACATCGGATTCTTTTTGGCCTGGTTTGTGCTGGCTTTGCTGCTTGCGTGCGGGCTGGTTTATGTGTGGACGTCGATTACCGCGAGTCACCGGGCGGGCGACAGCCGCCCAGGGTCGAAACAGAATTAGCGCCTCCTCCTTTCGGTGCACGTCTTAACACACCATTAAGCGAGAGCGGCGACATTGCACCAATTCGGCACAGTGTGTGCGTGAGGGTCCAATGCCCGAAGTGGTGCTTATCGTCGATGACGATCCGGTCCAGCGTCGTTTGCTTGAAGCCATGGTGCAGCGTTTTGGCTACCAGCCGATGGTCGCCGAGAGTGGCGATGAAGCCGTCGCGCTGCTGATCGGGCCCGAGGCCTCCCGCATCGACGCCGTGATACTCGACCTGGTCATGCCCGATCTCGACGGCCTCGGCGTGCTCGCCCGCATGCGCGAGTCCAGCCTGAATATCCCCGTCATCGTACAAACCGCTCACGGCGGCATCGACAATGTCGTATCGGCGATGCGCGCCGGCGCGGCCGACTTCGTGGTCAAGCCAGCCAGCGCCGAGCGCCTCCAGGTGTCATTGCGTAATGCGCTCGCCACCAAGGCGCTGACGGGCGAATTGCAGCGGCTCAAACGCAAGCACAGCGGGACACTGACAATTGCCGATGTGATCACACGCTCGGCGGCCATGCAGCCGGTGCTCAAGGCTGCCGAGAAGGCAGCCGCATCGGTGATCCCCGTCTTGATAGAAGGCCACTCCGGCGTCGGCAAGGAATTGATCGCTCGTGCGGTCCACGGCAGCGGGACGCGCCGCGCCAAACCGTTCGTCGCGGTCAATTGCGGCGCACTGCCGGAAAACCTGGTCGAGTCAATCTTGTTCGGCCACGAGAAGGGCGCATTCACCGGAGCGACCGAGAAGCACACGGGGAAATTCGTCGAGGCCGACGGCGGCACGCTGTTCCTCGACGAGGTTGGCGAACTGCCGGGGCCGGCGCAAGTGAAGCTGCTGCGGGCGCTGCAGGAAGGCGAAATCGAACCTGTCGGTGGGCAAAAACCGGTCAAAGTCGATGTGCGCATCATTTCCGCGACCAACCGAGACCTTATTGCGGACGTCAAGGCCGGGCGCTTCCGGGAGGATTTGTTCTACCGCTTGCACGTCTTTCCGATATCGGTGCCGCCGCTGCGGGCGCGGCGCGATGACATCCCCGAGCTGGCCCGTCATTTTCTGGCCCGCATTGTCGCGGAAGAAAACAAACGCATAAACGCCATCAGCGCCGGCGGCATGGCGCTTCTCACCGCCTATCACTGGCCGGGCAATGTGCGGCAACTTGAGAACGCAATTTTCCGTGCGGTCGTGCTGGCCGACAGCGAGGAAATTGGCGTCAACGAGTTTCCACAAATAGCCGCCCAGATTTCCTCCGGCACGCCTTTCGAACCGCCGCTCATCGAGCCTTCGCCGGCCATGGTGTCATCGTGGCCCGAGTCCGAAAACGTCCGTCACGCGCCAATTTTGCCGGCCGCACATTCGTTGCCGCTGACCGACACGCGCGGCGAGGTGCGGCCGCTCGATGACATCGAACGAGACGCTATCCGCTTCGCGATTTCGCACTACCGCGGACAGATGTCCGAGGTTGCACGCAGGCTTAGAATCGGCCGTTCGACCCTCTATCGCAAACTGGAGGGCCTCGGCCTCGACGACGAAGTTGTGGTCCAATAGTCGAATAGGCCGATTGGGCCGGCCCGCCGGAAACCCCGAAGAATCGGGCTTTTCCCCCGATTCTTCCGGTTTTGGCACGACAATTCCCCAGCGAAGTTCCAGAAATGCCTAGTTTTCGGCCAAATTCCCCGGATAGTCAGGGTCCGGACGGGGAACGGCGCTAAGATCACATTAACCGATCCCGATAACACTCACGGGGTTGCCGTCATGGCGGCCCGAGGGGACGTGGCGGCGACGTGGGACGGACACCTTCACGGATTGATGCTGTGATTGACGCGTCGCGCGAGCGTTCACTCGTTGTGGCCATGGCGCGTGCCGGCGCCCGATTAGGCTTGGCCGGAATGTTCATGCTTGGCGCAAACGACGCGCTGCAGAACGCCAGCGCCGAAGGCGACACGCGCACGATCTCCTTTCACCATGTTCATACCGGCGAAGACATCACCATCACCTTCAAGCGCAACGGCCGCTACGACGAAGCTGCGCTGAAGCGGCTCGATTGGTTCATGCGCGATTGGCGCAAGGAACAATCGACCCACATGGATCCGCATCTGTTCGATCTGCTGTGGGAAGCGTATCGGGAGGTCGGCGCGACGCAGCCGATCGACGTCGTCTGCGGCTACCGCTCGCCGGAAACCAATTCAATGCTGCGCGCGCGCTCGAGTGGGGTCGCGCAGTTCAGTCAGCACATCAATGGCCAGGCGATGGATTTCTTCATCCCCGGCGTGCCGTTGGAGAAAATCCGCGAAGTCGGCCTGCGTCTCCAGCGCGGCGGCGTCGGCTTTTATCCGACCTCCGGTTCGCCATTCGTGCATATGGACACAGGCACCATTCGGCACTGGCCACGCATGACGCACGACCAGCTGGTGAAAGTTTTTCCCGACGGTCGAACCGTGCATATTCCTTCAGACGGACAGCCGCTGCGCGGCTACTCTGTTGCTCTTGCCGAAGTCGAGCGGCGCGGCGCGCGACCCTCGGAAATGTCTCTTGAAGCCGCGCGTGAGGCCGGCGTGATTACGGCCGACTTTGAGCCAGGGGGAGAACGGCCGAAGCGTGGCTTCTTTGCCCGGCTGTTCGGCGCCAAGGACCCCGACGAGATGAGCGAAGAACCGGCGCCGAGCAAAGCCCGCGCGCCGACGGTGGTCGCGAGTCTGAGCCCGCCCAAAGTAAATCCGGTTGCCGTCGAGCGCATCGTGCCGTTGCCGACTGCGCGCCCGAAGCCGGTCGCGGTTGCCGCGGCTGCGCCCAATCCGCCGCCCGCGCCTCCCCTTGTAACGGCGTCGCTCGGCAGCAACCTGTTTGACGCGCGCGGTTACTGGCGCGGCGCGGTTCAGAGCCCGAACTTGTCGGCCGCGCCGGCCTATCAGACTGCAAGCGTCGGACCGATCAGCATCGGCAGCAAGGCCCTTGCCTATGCGATTGAATCAGAAGCCCCGGCACCCGGTCGCGTTCGACCGATGGGCTCAAGCCTGCCAAGCCTGCCGAATGAAACTAGTGTCATGCCCGCCCAAGGCAACACGACGGTTGTGGAGAAGCCTCCGCTGACCGCAGCGCTGGCGAGAACCGAACGCGGCCTCGAAAGCCCGTGGCTGCGCGCAGCAATGCTCACGCCGAGTTTCGGCTCCTACATGACTGCGACACGGCTTGGCGCGGTCGATATGCGGTCTCTGCGAGAATTTCTGTACAAGCCGCCGCTTTCGGTGGCGATGACGTTCTCGGACGATCCACACCTCGGCATGGTGGCCAACCGCTTTACCGGCCCGGCGGTGGTATTCCTGGCCACAACCTCGTTCAAATTGCAGTCGACCGCGTCACTGCGCTGATCCGCTAGTTCGCCATGCCGAGCGCATGCAGGTAGGTGTCGAGCACTTCCTGCTGTTCGCGCCGTTCGTCCATGTCAAGCTTGCGCAAACGCACGATTGAGCGCAGCGCCTTCGTGTCAAAGCCCGTACCTTTCGCCTCGGCGTAGACGTCGCGGATGTCGTCCGACGTCGCCTTTTTCTCTTCTTCAAGTCGTTCGATGCGTTCGACGAAGGCTTTCAGCTGGTCTTTGGCGAAGCGGGTGGCCGGTTGTTCTTTTCCGGCCGCAGCGGTGGCAGGCATCGACGTCTCCTTGAGTACGCACGGCGGTTGACGGCCGTCATCTGCATGAAAGCTTTCTGGGCTGGAAGCCTTCAGGTCAAGGAAAGGACGTCGTCATCCACGCTGTTCACAAGCAAACGGTGATTACCGGTGCCGGGAGCTGGACTTTTCGAATGCCGCCTTCTGCTCGGATGAGGCTTCTTTCTGGTATTTCTTCCGCCATTCATCAAAGGGCATGCCGTAGACAATTTCGCGGCTCTCATCTTTGCTCATCGGGAGACCCTTGGCGTCGGCCGCATCCTTCATCCAGTTCGACAGGCAGTTGCGGCAAAAGCCGGCGAGATTCATCAGATCGATATTTTGCACGTCGGTGCGCGAACGCAGGTGCTCGACCAGGCGCCGGTAGACTGCGGCTTCCAGCTCGGTGCGGGTCTTGTCGTCCATCGTGGTGTCCTCCACTGTCGCAAACATAGACACGCGTTATGTGTCTTTGAAGACCCTTGTCCCACCCAAGAAACGCATGCGAAACCCGCCGCCCCCCGGTCAGGGATGCGGCGGGTGTCGATCCTTGTCGCGCCTAAGCCAGTGTCTTCTTGACCCGCTCCGCAGTCATCGGCAGGTGGCGGAGCCGCTTGCCCGTCAACTGGAACATGGCGTTGGCGATCGCCGGGGCAACCGTGATCACGCCGATCTCCCCCATGCCGCTCGGCGGATTGTCGGTCGTGACAATCCTGGTATGGATTTCCGGCACGTCGCTCATGCGCATAACGGGATAGTTGTCGAAGTTGGTGGCCTGAACCGTGCCGTCCTTTACAGCGAATTGTTCGATCAGTGCGGCACTCAAGCCATAGATCACCGCGCTTTCGAGCTGGGCATGAACATGGTCAGGTTGGACAACCAGGCCAGGATCGACCGCGATCCAGTAATTGTGGACCTTGATCTTTCCCGTCTTCTCGTCGAGCGAGATCTCGGCAACGCCCGCAGACAGGGTGTCGTGATAGTCGGAGAACGCAATGCCCATACCGTGCCCAGGCCGCTTGCGTTTGTAGTCAGACATCTCGGCCACGGCCTTGATTACGGCGTTGGCGCGGGGCATGTCCTTGGTCAGCGCGAGGCGCATCTCCAGAGGATCCTTGCCGGCCGCCTGCGCCACCTCGTCGAGGAAGGCCTCGGCCGCGAACTTGTTGTAGCCGGAGCCGATGCCGCGCCAGGCATGCACGCGCATCCCGCGATCCTCGCGCACATATTCGCCGAGCGCATTCGGAATTGCGTAAAATGCCTGATCGAGGCCACGCGCACCGATGTAGTCCTTGCCACCGGTCGCCTTGAAGCGTGGCGGAGCCGCGACCGCATCGACGTTCTCGGACACAAGGCGATGATGCCAACCGACCACGTTGCCTTTGGCGTCAAGTCCGGCTTTGAGCAGATGGTGCGTCATCGGCCGCGGACGCGCGGCAGCGAGGTCTTCCTCGCGCGTGAGGATCAACTTCACCGGCTTCTTGGTGATGTTGGAGAGGATCGTTGCCTGGATGGCGGCGTCCGGCCAAATGCGCCGGCCATAACCGCCGCCGAGGAACTGCTGGTGGATTCTGATCTGATCCGGCGTCGTCTTCAGAATGCCGGAGATGATCAGCCCGGCCAGAGCGCCGAACTGGGTGCCGGTCCAGACATCGGCTGACTTGCCGTCCTCTGAAACCTGCGCGACCGCATTCATCGGCTCCATCTGGGCGTGGTAGGTGTATTCGGACCAATAGCCCGCCTCCACCGTCTTGACCGCACCGCTAAGGCCAGCTTTCACGTCGCCAACCTGGTACTCGACCTTGGTCTCGGCGTTCGAATCCTTGGCCTTGGCCGCGTAGTCTTCTTTGGCCTTGTCCGAGTCGAAGCCGGCGGCAGTAGCGCCGCTGGTGTCCCACGTGACCTTGAGCGCTTGCACGCCTGCACGTGTGCCTTCGACAGTGTCGCCAATGACCGCCACGCCAAACGGCAACGGAACGACCTTGGTTACGCCCTTCACCTTCATGACATCAGGGATGTTGACGTCCTTCGGTTTGGCGCCTTCCATCGGCGACTGCAGCACCGAGGCGTAGACCATGCCCGGCACCTGCACATCGATGCCGTATTTCGCTGCACCGTTCACCTTCAATGGCACGTCGCTGCGGCCGATGTCCTTGCGGCCGATCAGCTTGAACTGCGACGGCTTCTTGAGATCGGCTTCGCTCACCTTCGGTGGTTCCCCGGGAACAGACGCGAAAGCGACGACCTCTCCATAGCTGATCTTGCGGCCGGACTTTTTGTGGATGACCGTGCTCTTGTCGGTCGTGAGTTCGCTCACCGGAACTTTCCACTTCGCCGCTACCGCATCAAGCAGCACCTTGCGCGCCTGTGCGCCGGCCATGCGAAGCGGCGTGAAATACCCCGCCACCGCCACGCTCGCCGCCGTGATCTGCGCGCCTTCGAACAGGCGATGATAGTTGCCGTAGATCTTTGGATTGGGCGGCGCGAACTCGGTTTTCACCTTGGACCAGTCGGCGTCGAGTTCTTCCGCCAGAATTAGCGGCAATGATGTGTAAACGCCTTGCCCCATTTCCGCGCTCGGGCACATGACAGTGATCGTGTTGTCACCAGCAATGCTGACGAACGCATTGAACTTCGTCGGTTGTGCCGCGCCGAGCGCCTCTCCGCCGTGGCTCATACCGCCGAGGGTAAAGGCGAACGTGAGGCTGGTCGCGCCGGCAACGAATCCGCGCCGGCTGATGCTGGTGTCGAGCGAGCCGTTTTTCATATGAATGGTCATGGCTCAGGCCTCCCGGGCGGCGCGCTGAATGGCGCGCACAATGCGCGGATAGGTGCCGCAACGGCAGATATTGCCGTCCATATGGGTGACAATCTGTTCGCGGGTCGGTTTTTTGTTGGTGGCGAGCAGCGCCGCCGCCTGCATGATCTGCCCCGACTGGCAGTAGCCACATTGCGGCACTTGCTCGGCGACCCACGCCTTCTGCAGCGGATGTTGACCGTTGGGTGAGAGGCCTTCGATGGTCGTGACCTTCTTGCCCGCCGCTTTCGATACGGAAATCTGGCAAGAGCGCACCGCTTTCCCGTCGATGTGGACGGTACAGGCGCCGCACAGGCCCGAGCCGCAGCCGAATTTAGTGCCCGTCAGCTTCAAGTGCTCGCGCACCACCCAAAGTAAAGGCGTGTCGGGCTCTGCCTCGACGCTCGCCGCTTTGCCATTAATTGTGAATGCTGTTGCAGTCATGCGTTTCTCTCCCTCGAGAGTCTCGTTGTCGTTCTTTTGCGCTTGATCTGCGCATTGAATGGCTGTCGTCCGCACCCCTGCGGCGACGGCAAAGCAAATTATAAGCAGATTTCCGGACGGGTGGGCAGCTATGATCTGAGAATGAATCGCTCCCTGCGCTCTTTTCTCGCAGACTTGTATCGCACTGCGGTAGCCGCGGCGCATCCGGCGTCTTGCCTCCCTTCGCTGCTCCCGCCGCCGCCTTCTGGCCGGCTTATTTTACTGGCGGCCGGCAAAGCCGCCGGGTCCATGACCGAGGCGGCGGAGGCGCATTACCTCGATGGTCTGCAAATCGCCGCGGAGCGCCTCAGCGGCGTTGCGGTCGCGCGTCACGGCTATGGGCGGCACCTTAAGCGCGTGCGCATGATCGAAGCCGGCCATCCCATTCCGGATGCCGCGGGGCTGGAGGGAGCCGATCGCGCGCTGAGTCTGGCGGACAGTGCGGACGCGGACGATCTCGTGCTGGTTTTGATGTCGGGTGGCGCTTCGGCGAACTGGATCGCTCCGGCGGACGGCATTTCCTTCGAGGACAAGCAAGCAGTAACGCGCGCCCTGCTGCGCTCGGGTGCGGCCATCGGTGAGATCAATACCGTGCGCAAGCACCTTTCCCGCATCAAGGGCGGGCGTCTCGCATTGCATTCGCATCCCGCGAAACTTGTGACCATCGCGATTTCCGACGTGCCAGGCGACGATCTTTCAGCGATCGGTTCGGGGCCGACGGTACCTGACCCGACAACACTAGATCAGGCGCGCGCAATCGTCGCAAAATACGACCTCGCTGTGCCGGATAGCATTGCGCGCGCGCTCAAGGAATCCGGAAACGAAACGCCAAAGCCGGGCGACCGTATCTTCGCCGGCAACCAGGTCGTACTGGCTGCGCGGCCGGCGGACGCAATGCGCGCTGCCGAAGTTGCGGTCCGGGCGGCGGGCTACGACTGCATTTCGCTTGGCGACAGCGTTGAAGGCGAAGCGCGCGAGGTCGCTGCCGCCCACGCCCAGCTTGCGCGCCAGCTGCGGGCACAAGGAAAGCGTGCGGCAATCGTCTCCGGCGGAGAATTGACGGTGACGATCCATGGCAAGGGCCGTGGCGGGCCCAACCAGGAATATGCGCTTGCGCTTGCGATCGCGCTTGCGGACATGCCGGCAGTGGCGGCCCTTGCGGGCGACACCGACGGCACCGACGGCGGCGGCGGGGCAGCCACTGACCCTGCCGGAGCGCTGGTTGATGGCGAATCAGTGGCACGGGCCAAAGCCAAAGGCCTCGATCCCGCCGTCTTTCTTGCCGACAACAACTCGACCGCTTTTTTTGAGGCTTTGGGCGATCTGCTTGTGCCGGGGCCGACTTTCACCAACGTGAACGACTTCCGCGCCATCATCGTTGACAGTCTGTGATGGATCGCGCCACAACCGCGCATCGTTCGGAACCGGCGACAATCGTGATCGCATTGCCACTCATCGCCGCCAGGCCCCGCTTTTCCCATATTCTCGCCCGCACCGCGGTCCCTGCCGTGCTGCTGCTGGCGGCGTCCGTATGTCCGGCCAAAGCCGATTTCCGCCTGTGCAACAACACCGGCAGCCGCGTGGGTGTCGCGATTGGCTACAAGGACAACGAAGGCTGGACGACCGAAGGGTGGTGGAACGTTTCATCGCGATCCTGCGAAACCTTGCTGCGCGGCGCACTCGTTGCGCGCTACTATTACATCTACGCGGTCGATTATGACCGCGGCGGCGAATGGTCCGGCAAGGCCTACATGTGTTCACGCGAGAAAGAATTTACAATTCGCGGAACCGAGAATTGTCTCGCGCGCGGCTATGACCGTACCGGCTTCTTTGAGGTCGATACCAGCGAACAACGCTCCTGGACGGTGCAATTGACGGATGCCGCCGAGCAAGCGCCTGATCGCCCGCTTGCGCCGCGTGCTCCACTCGGACCCTCGCGCCCCCCGACAACGTTGCCGCCGCCGACCGGAGGCGCCAAACCGTGAGACGTCTTCGCCGCGCCAAAATCGTCGCCACACTCGGACCTGCGTCGTCCAGTTCCGATATGATCGCACGCCTTTTCAAATCTGGCGCCGACGTCTTCCGCATCAATATGAGCCATACCAGCCAGGATCGCATGCGCGAACTGGTCGGCATGATCCGCGCCGTCGAGCGCGACACCGGGCGCCCGATCGGCGTGCTGATCGACTTGCAGGGGCCGAAGCTCCGGCTTGCCACTTTCACCGGCGGATCTGCCACCGTGAAACCCGGCGACAATTTCGTGCTCGACAGCGATGCAGCGCCCGGTGATGCGACGCGCGCTTATCTGCCGCATCCGGAAATATTTGCCACGATCAAGCCCGGCCATTCCTTGTTGATCGACGACGGTAAGGTCAGGCTGACCGTTACCGAGGCCGAGCCGAGACGCATCGTCACGCGTGTCACGGTTGGTGGCAAACTTTCTGACCGCAAAGGCGTAAGCTTGCCTGATACGACGATTCCATTTTCCGCGCTGACCGACAAAGACCGCTCTGATCTCGAGGCGGCGCTCGAAACGAGCATTGACTGGGTCGCACTGTCATTTATCCAGCGCCCCGAGGATATCGCCGAGGCAAAGAAAATTACGCGCGGCCGCGCGGCGGTAATGGCCAAGATCGAGAAGCCGCAGGCCGTAAACCGTCTGGCCGAAATCATAGATCTGGCCGACGCACTGATGGTGGCGCGCGGCGACCTCGGCGTGGAAATGCCACTGGAGAGGGTCCCCGGCGTGCAGAAACAATTGACGCGCGCGAGCCGTGTCGCCGGCAAGCCGGTGGTGGTGGCGACGCAAATGCTGGAATCGATGATCAACGCGCCGGTTCCGACCCGCGCTGAGGTCTCTGACGTTGCCACTGCGATTTTCGAGGGCGCCGACGCGGTGATGCTGTCAGCAGAATCGGCGGCCGGACAGTTTCCCGTGCAAGCGGTGGCGACGATGAATCGGATCGCGGAAGAGGTCGAGGGTGATCCGCTCTATCGAAATATCATCACTGCACAACGCGCTATACCGGAAGCAACCGGCGCTGACGCGATCGCCGATGCCGCGCGGCACATTGCCGACACGCTCGACCTGGCAGCGGTCATCTGCTGGACATCCTCGGGCTCAACCGGTTTACGGGTGGCGCGTGAGCGGCCGCGGGCTCCCATTGTCGCACTGTCGCCCAATATCTCGACCGGGCGGCGGCTGGCGGTGGTGTGGGGCGTACACTGCGTTGTCACCGAGGACGCGCACGACCAGGATGACATGGTCGACCGCGCGTGCCGCATTGCCTTCAAGGAAGGTTTCGCCAAGCCAGGTCAGCGCGTGATTGTCGTGGCTGGTGTTCCGCTCGGCACCCCGGGTGCGACCAACATGCTCCGCATAGCCTATGTTGGCGCGGAGGCTGTGGGCGATTAGGATTTAAGCCAGCCTGGACTAAATATTCCGGCCTTCGACTTTTTCCTCAAGCGTTTTCACCAGATCAGGAATCCGCTCCATGCGCGGATAGAGCGACAGCACACGGCGATAGACTTCCAGCGCCTGCTTGTCATCACCGATGTCCTGGAGGATCAGCCCGAAACCAGCCAGCGCACCAAAATGACGCGGTTCCCGCCTGAGTACCTGCCGGATATCCTCAAGCGCGTGGCCATAGTCCTTTTTCATGTAAAAGATGGTCGCGCGCCGGTTCCAGCCTTCCACATAATCCGGCTTCACCTTGACGATCGCATCGAGCAGTTTAATCGCGAGATCGAGATCCTTTGCCTCGATCGCCGTCTTGACCCGCGTCATCAACAGATTGGCCGTATCGCTCGGTGAAGCGGTCCACACCGCCCAGATCCGCTCCTCGATCGCCTTCGCAGTCACATCGTCCGGCGCAACCTTCAGGGCACCGAAAAGAAAATCGAGATTCCGGGTACGATCGCCGCGGGACACCGCTGGCAGCTTGGCCGACGGTTCGCTCCGCTTGCCGGATTGCGCGGCGACCGGCGCGGCAACTGCCGCAACCAGGACGGCGGTCAAAAATGCGGCAAGGAATCGAATGCCCATACGCGGAGTGTAATATCTCTGCGTTTTTTGGCCAATATGCGGCGAGAGGTTGGGCGCCCGGGCGCCGGGGATCAGCCCTGGCGGGCTTTGAAGCGACGATTGGTCTTGTTGATGATGTAGACCCGGCCCTTACGGCGCACCAGGCGATTATTGCGGTGCCGGCCACGCAGGGATTTCAGGGAGTTACGGACTTTCATGACGATCTCTGGCTGGTGTTTGCCGGGTACATACGCAGCCCACCCAGTCATGTCAACGCAAGCAGCTGCCCACCGGTAGTTACAGGCACCGCCGTGCATTAAAGTCCGCGCGGGAGCTCAAGCAGTGCAGCGTAGCCGCGACCGTTTTCTGACCACCCATACGGGCAGCCTTCCGCGGCCGGATGATCTCATCCGCGTGATGTACGCCAAGGAGGAAGGCGTGCCGGTCGACGCAGACGCGCTGGCTGCGCGCGTGCGAACGGCGGTGATGGACGTCGTGCGAAAGCAGGCCGACGCGGGCGTTGATCTCGTCAACGACGGAGAAATGTCCAAGCCGAGCTACGCCACCTACATAAAAGACCGGCTGAATGGCTTCGGCGGCACCGGCAACACATTTATCTACCAGGATCTCTCCGACTTTCCGCGGCTTGAAAAACGCGTCTTTGGCGATCCAGGCCGCTCACGCCGCAAGACGCCGGCCTGCAACGCCGAAATCAGCGTACGCGACAAACAGGCACCTCAGACCGACGCCGACAACCTCAAGGCCGCCTTGAAAGACGTAAAAGCTTCCGGTGGCTTCATGAGCGCGGCATCTCCCGGCGTGGTGTCGCTGTTCTTCCGCAATGACCACTACAAGGATTTCGAGAGCTACATTTATGCCATCGCCGACGCCATGCGACATGAATACGAGACAGTCGCCGGGGCGGGTCTGGTCCTGCAAATCGATTGCCCCGACCTCGCCATGGGACGGCATATTCAATACGCGGATTTGAGCCTGCCGGAATTTCGCAAGCGCGCGCAGCTGCACATTGCGGCGCTCAATCATGCCGTCGCCAATATCCCGGCAGAGCAGCTGCGTATGCACCTGTGCTGGGGCAACTACGAAGGCCCGCATCACCGCGATGTGCCGCTCGCCGACATCATCGACATCGTGTTCACGGGAAAACCTGCTGCCATCTCGCTGGAGGCTGCAAATCCACGGCACGCGCACGAATGGTCCGTTTTCGAGAAGGTGAAGCTTCCGGACGGCAAGGTGTTGATTCCCGGCGTAATCGAATCGAAATCGAATTTTATCGAGCACCCCGAACTGATCGCTCAGCGCATCGCCCGCTATGCACGGCTCGTCGGGCGCGAAAACGTGATCGCGGGCAGCGATTGCGGCTACGGCACCTGGGTCGGACAAGCCGCGGTCGATCCGGACGTTGTTTTCGCCAAGCTTAAGGCCATGGCGGAGGGTGCCGCGCTCGCGTCCCGGCAATTCTGGAAGTAGGAAGATCATGGCATTCGACATGCCCCGCGCTATACGGCCCGCAGAGGTGGGTCTTGCGCCCGAGCGCTTGAACCGGCTCGCCGATGCGCTGAAAAACGACATCGACAAGGGCTTTGTGCCTGGCGCAGTGGTGCTGATCGCGCGGCGCGGAAAAATCGCCTGCCTGGAAGCGTTCGGCTACCGCGACCGCGAGGCCCGCGCGCCGATGGCGCCGGACACGATTTTCCGCATCGCTTCGATGACGAAACCGTTCACCTCAGTCGCTGCGATGATGCTGGCTGAAGAAGGCAAGCTGCTGCTCGCCGATCCGGTCGCACGCTATCTGCCGGAATTTGCCAATCTCAAGGTCGCCGTCGACTCCGACAATCCGTCGGCAAAGAAACTCGCAAAAGAGCCGATGCGGCGCGAGATGACGGTACATGATCTCCTGCGGCACACTTCGGGTCTTACCTACAGTCATTTGACCGGCCCTTTGCTCAAGAAGGCCTACGAGGCCGCCAACATCGCCGATGAAAAGCAGACCAATGCAGAGATGGTGGCGAAACTCGGCGAACTCCCCCTCGCCTACCAGCCCGGCAGCACATGGCAATATGGTCTGTCGACCGATGTTCTCGGTCGCGTTGTCGAAGTCGCCGGCGGAACGGACCTCGATCGTTTTATTATCGAGCGGATTTGCAAGCCGCTCGGCCTTGCCGATACGGGATTCGGTCCGATCGATGCGGCGCGCAGCGCGCAGCCGCAGGTCGATCCGGCCTCCGGCAACCGGCCGCCAATGCGCGACACTGCTCTGCGACCGAAATGGATTGCGGGTGGCAGCGCATTGTTGTCGACGGCGGGCGATTATGTGCGCTTCTGCCAGATGCTGCTCAACGGCGGCGAACTCGGCGGCACGCGTCCGCTGTCGCCATCAACCATTGCGCTCATGACGTCCGATCACTTGTCTCCGGAAATCCGGCGCAGCCCGTCGACTCCGATCTTGTTCGGTGCACTGGCGCCAACGCCTGAGCTTGGCATCGGCTTTGGCCTCGGCTTCGCGGTGCGCACCCACAGCGGGCGCAATCCATTGCCGGGCTCGGTCGGTGATTTTTCCTGGAGCGGTGTAACCGGTACGTACTTCTGGATTGATCCGAAGCAGCAGCTGATCGCCATCCTGATGATGCAGGCGCCGATCCAACGGCTGCACTACCGCTACCTTATGCGCACGCTTGTGTATCAGGCGATCGTGGAGTGAACCGAGAAAGATAAAGATGGTGGGCGCGACAGGGATCGAACCTGTGACCCCTACCATGTCAAGGTAGTGCTCTTCCGCTGAGCTACGCGCCCTTAAACCGGGATTGATCTATCGGCTCCAATCCGGCGAGGCAAGGCCGGGCAGAAACGCTAGGCCGCCAGCATCTTCTGCACTTCGCTCACCAGCTCGCGCAGGTGGATCGGCTTTGACAACACCTTGGCCTGCTTGGGCGCATTCGAGTCCGCATTGAGGGCGACCGCGGCGAAGCCCGTGATGAACATGATCTTGATGTCGGGGTCGAGCTCGGCGGCTCTTCGGGCGAGTTCGATACCGTCCATTTCCGGCATCACGATATCGGTCAACAGCAGTTCAAACGGCTCCTCGCGCAGCCGATGATAGGCCGATAGTCCGTTATCATATGAGGTCACGTCGAACCCGGCATTTTGCAGCGCCTTGACAAGAAAGCGCCGCATATCGGTATCGTCTTCAGCCAGCAGGATTTTGGACATACTACTCAACACACCCCGTCCGGCCGCCTTTAGGCCGCCTCAGCCCGCCGATTAAGACTTATGCCCGGTAAACAACGAGTGAACCAAAAGCATGACTTGGCTTTGTGGCCCAGCCATGAACAATAAGCGGTATAACAAGGTGTTAAAGTTCGTTAGATGAGAGAGGTATTCCAAGCTTCCATGGCCGTTCATTCATGAGCGAAATCCGCGACGAACTCGATCCACCGTTCGAGGTCCTTGAGCCCAAGGCGTGCTACGGGCCGGTCCTTTTCAATTCCCCTCACAGCGGCTCGACCTACCCGCGCGGATTTCTGGCGGCCTGCCGGCTGGATATTGCCACTTTGCGACGCTCGGAGGACAGCTTCGTCGATGAACTCGTCGCCGGCGTCGTCCGGTGCGGATTTCCCCTGATGCGCGCGCATTTTCCGCGCTGCTTTGTTGACGTAAACCGCGAGCCCTACGAACTCGATCCGCGCATGTTCGAGGGCCGGTTACCCTCATTCGCCAATACTCGGTCGATGCGCGTCGCGGGAGGCCTGGGGACCGTGGCCCGCGTGGTCGGCGATGCTCAGGAAATCTACGACCAACGCATCCCTGTCGACGATGCGCTGCGGCGAATCGAGAGCCTCTACAAGCCCTATCACCGCTCTTTGCGCCGCCTGTTTACCCGTCTACACCGCGATTTTGGCGCGGCCGTGCTGATCGATTGCCACTCGATGCCTTCGACCGCCGGCCACAGGGATGAACGGCCGCGGCCTGAATTTGTGTTGGGCGACCGCTACGGCACCAGCTGTGTGGGTATTGTGGCGGAGACGGTCGAAAAGACCCTGCGAGCGCTTGGTTACACGGTCAGCAGGAACAAACCTTACGCCGGCGGCTTCATTACCGAGCATTACGGCAATCCAGCCGCCGGGCTCCACGCGATCCAGCTCGAAATCAACCGCGCGCTGTATATGGATGAGCGCCGTTATCAACGTTCCTCGACGTTCGATCGCCTGGCGGCCGACATGGAGACGCTGGCGAAACGCCTGGGCGAAATTCCCCTCGAACAGCTGCGCCCCTATCGGGCCGCTGCCGAGTAGCCGCCGACATAAAAAAAGGGCCGCTAGCGGGTGCGAGCGGCCCAAGTCTAGGGAGGAAACGCCCAAGGAGGGCAGCGGCAGCTCTCGCTACCGCACTGCAATAAGCTACATCGCGACGCACAAAAATCAAGGTTCAAAGGTACATTTCCTATGCTATTTCTGCATGGCTGCGGCGCAAGTTGGCCGGCACAGACATGTCTATGCGAATTTAATACGCTCGGAATCCCGCAATGCAGCACGAAGTTCTCCGATACCGGCCGTTGCGAGCAAACTGAGTCTCCGTTAGGCCGAACGACCGGATAGGCAACGCGGCATGACGGCCATCGACTTCAGCAACTTCGTCGATCAGCTCGCCACCGCGTCCGGCGACACGATCCTTCCATTTTTCCGTACCGCGCTGGCGATCGAGAACAAGAAGGCTGGCGGCTTCGATCCCGTCACCGCGGCGGACCGGGCGGCGGAACAGACGATGCGCGCGCTCATCCGGAAGCAGTTCCCCGATCATGGCATCCTCGGCGAGGAATACGGCTCCGAGCGCACCGACGCCGAATATGTTTGGGTTCTCGACCCGATCGATGGCACGAAGTCGTTCATCTCCGGCATGCTGGCCTGGGGCACGTTGATCGGCCTGATGCGTTTTGGCGAACCGGTGTTCGGCATGATGAACCAGCCGTTCACGCGCGAACGTTTCTTCGGCGACGGTGGCGCAGCGCGCTACCGAGGACCGACTGGCAACCGCGACCTGCATGTGCGGGGATGTGCGAGCATAGACGACGCGCTGATGTTCACGACAAGTCCGCTGCTGATGAATCGCGACGACCGCGCGGCTTTTGGCAAACTTGAGGACAAGGTGAAGCTCTCGCGCTACGGCGGCGATTGCTATTCCTATTGCATGCTGGCGGCGGGATTGATCGACCTGATCATCGAAACCGAAATCAAGCCGTACGACATTGTCGCGGTCATACCGATCGTCGCAGGTGCGGGCGGCATCGTCACCACCTGGGAGAACGGCCCGGCGCAAACTGGCGGACGCGTCATCGTCGCCGGCGACAAGCGCGTGCATCGGGCGGCGTTGGAAATGCTCGCCGGCTAGTATCGCGGCGTGCCCGGCACAAACGCATCGAAGGCTGCCCAGAATTGCGCGCGATAGTGATCCTGCTCCTGCAGGATCTCGTGCCTGGCGCCGGCAAGAATAAGATGCCGACCGGCGAGCAGATGCTGGCCAAAAGACTCAATCGCAGGCGTCGATACGACTTCGTCGCGGCCAGCCGCTACCATCAGCATTGGTTGCCGAATGCTGGCGGAATAACCTGGTTCGGCAAACTGCTTCATCTGCCGCAGCGCTCCGTCCGCCCAGGCCACAGTCGGCGCGCCGAGACCGAGTGCGGGTTCCTGCTCGAGCACCGCGGCGTTGCGCGCGTAACGCACCGGATCCGAGGTCAGAACGTTCCCGACGAAATTCTCTGTGCCGGGCGCGGACCAGTCGCCGGCCGGAACGTAAGCGCCTCCCCGCCCGATCAGCCGCATGAGGCGAGCGAGCGGGCCAGCGACGCGCGTGAGGCGCCCGGCCGGCAGCGCGATCATCGGCGCCGACAGCACCATGCGCTCGAACCAGCGACTACCGTCATGGCAGGCGCGGATGAGCACCGATCCGCCCATGGAATGAGCGAGTGCAAAAAAAGGCGGCGGACAGTCGGGCAGGACCACCTGCTCCATCATCGCTTCGAGGTCGGTGATGTAATTCCTGAAGTTTCGCACATACCCCTTATGACGATCGGACAGCGCGCGGTCCGAGAGTCCCTGCCCGCGCCAATCGAAGGTCGCCACCGCAAACCCTCGCGCCCGCAGATCACGTACGGTCTCGAAATATTTCTCGATGAATTCGGCACGGCCCTGCAAGAGGACTACGGTGCCCTTGCGGCCTGGCGGCGGCGCCCAACGGGCAAAACGCAAATTGACCTCGTCGGAGGTCTGGATCGCGCCGGTCACCACATCGTCTGGCACCGGGTTCGCGGGGATGGAAACGAGTTTCATGAGGCAGGAAATGTGAGCGGTGCCGGGCGCTTCGGCGCTTATAGCAGGGTCGCGAGCATGCTCAATCCGACCCAGAACCCTCCCAGATACTGCAATATTTTCAATATCTTATTGGCCTGAATGCGGGGCCTTGCACGGCGAACGACCGCCACCATATCAAGCCTGCGCAGGCCACATGGCTGCGCACGGTTCGGTTCGGCCATTCGGCGGACCACCGCATGTCGCTCAACAAGGAGGATATGCCATGCGAACTTACGATCTTGCTCCCCTCTATCGTTCCACCGTCGGCTTCGACCGGCTGTTTTCAATGCTGGACGGATTCGAATCCGCTCCGGGCTACCCGCCCTACAACATCGAGCGGACCGGTGAGAACGACTATCGCGTCACCGTTGCCGTCGCCGGCTTCGGCGAGAACGAACTTTCGATCGAGGCGAAAGAAAACACGCTGACGATCAAAGGCTCCAAGCAGACCAAAGAAGAGCAGAACGGCGAAGTGCTCTATCAGGGCATCGCCGCCCGCGCTTTCGAGCGCGTCTTCCAGCTTGCCGACCATGTTCAGGTCAAAAACGCGAGCCTCGAGAATGGATTGCTGCACGTTGATCTCGTGCGCGAAATCCCCGAGGCCAAGAAACCGCGTCAGATTCCGATTGGCAACGGCACAGCAAAGGCCCAGGTCGTCAACGCCAAAGCGGCCTGACGGAAAGGTCTTCATTATCGCGACGGCAGCGCCCCGGGAATCCCGGGGCGCTTTCATTATGGGCCAAGGCGGTCCCATTCGGTGCGTTACGGCGCAACGGCATTGCGCGAATGTCGCGTCCGTGGTCCTGTTCTTGCTTGGTCGGTAAGGGCGCCGCAACAAAAGGCAAGGTTCCATTCATTCCGGCGTGGACCGGCCTTGTGTGGCGGGGCAAAATTTGGCATTGTCTATTAGGACAGTGATGCTGTCCTAATGGTGGTGGCCCTCGGTGGCGGCCTTTAAAGGCGGGGCAGACATCGGTGGCGCCCAACGGGAGCGGCCACGGGCGGCGATAAGCCGGACACGGTTGCCCTTCTCGAGATCTGTTACGCGTCGGCCCGCGAGTCATGCCTCGCGGAGTGGTGAGTACGCCGGAGCACGAACTGCACCGGCGAGGCAGGATGAGATGAGCGAGGAGAAGCGCAGCGCAGGAATCGCCGGACGCGGTTCAACCGCGGATCCAGGCGTGCCGCTCGCGCAGGGTCTGTACGATCCCGCGCTCGACAAGGATTCGTGTGGCGTCGGTTTTATAGCCGACATCAAAGGTCGCAAGTCACATCAGATCATCGAAGATGGGTTGCGCATCCTCTGCAACCTGGAGCACCGCGGCGCGGTCGGCGCTGACCCACGCATGGGCGATGGCGCCGGAATCCTGGTGCAGATCCCGCACAAGTTCTTCGCCAAAAAAGCGGCGGAGCTTGGATTCAAATTGCCGAAGGCGGGCGAATACGCCGTCGGTCATCTCTTCATGCCAACGGACGCAAACTGGCGGCAGATCATCCGCGATATCTACGCCGAGGTGATTGCGCGCGAAGGGTTGACTTTGCTGGGCTGGCGCGATGTGCCGACCGACAATTCGACACTCGGTGAATCGGTCAAGCCGACTGAACCGAACCACATGCAAGTGTTCATCGGCCGCGGCAAGAAAAAATTCTCCGAAGATGAGTTTGAGCGCAGGCTCTACATCCTGCGCAAGTCAATCTCGAATGCGATCTATCGCCGTCGCGAAAGGCGCACTGCTGGCTATTACCCGGTGTCGGTCTCCTGCCGCACGGTAATCTACAAGGGTATGTTTCTGGCCGACCAACTCGGCACGTACTATCCCGACCTGCACGATCCGGATTTCGAAAGCGCGCTCGCGTTGGTGCACCAGCGCTTTTCAACCAACACTTTTCCGACGTGGTCGCTGGCGCATCCGTATCGCTACATCGCGCACAACGGCGAGATCAACACACTGCGTGGCAACGTCAACTGGATGGCGGCGCGTCAGGCATCCGTGTCCTCCCCGCTCTTCGGCAAAGACATCAACAAGCTTTGGCCGATTTCATACGAGGGCCAGTCCGACACCGCGTGCTTTGACAACGCGCTCGAGTTCCTCACGCAAGGCGGCTACTCGCTTGCCCACGCGATGATGATGATGATTCCCGAAGCCTGGGCGGGCAATCCGCTCATGGACGAGGAACGTCGCGCCTTCTACGAATACAATGCCGCGCTGATGGAGCCATGGGATGGCCCGGCGGCAATTGCCTTTACGAATGGCCGTCAGATCGGCGCAACGCTTGACCGAAACGGCCTGCGACCGGCGCGCTATCTGCTTACACGCGATGACCGGATCGTCATGGCCTCCGAGATGGGCGTTTTGCCAATCCCGGAAAAGGACATCATCAAGAAGTGGCGCCTGCAGCCCGGCAAGATGCTTCTCGTCGATCTCGACGAAGGGCGGCTCATTCCCGACGAGGAACTAAAGGCGACCCTGGCGAAGAGTCATCCCTACAAGGAGTGGCTTGGCCGCACGCAGATTGTGCTCGAGGAACTGCCCGGCACCGCCAATGAAGCGCCGATCTCAAATCTTTCGCTGCTCGATCGCCAGCAGGCCTTCGGATACACGCAGGAAGACCTGAAATTCCTGATGACGCCGATGGCGACGACCGGCGAGGAAGCGGTCGGCTCCATGGGCAATGACACGCCGATTTCGGCGTTGTCAGACAAGCCGAAATCGCTGTTCACCTATTTCAAGCAGAACTTCGCGCAGGTCACCAACCCGCCGATCGATCCGATCCGCGAGGAACTGGTGATGAGCCTTGTTTCCATTATCGGCCCGCGCCCCAACCTTTTTGACCTCGAGGGCATGTCGAAAACCAAGCGCCTCGAAGTGCGCCAGCCCATTCTCACGAACGAGGACCTGGAGAAGATTCGCTCAATCTCGGAGATGAGCGGCGATCACTTCAAGTCGCGCACCTTCGACATTGCCTTCCCGGCCGAGCATGGCGCCGACGGCATGGGCTGGGCGCTCGACGAATTGTGCGAGCGCGCCGAAGAGGAAGTGCGCAACGGCTGCAACATCATCATCCTGTCGGATCGCAAGGCCGGGGCCGAACGCGTGCCCATTCCCGCGCTGCTCGCCTGTGCCGCTGTGCATCATCACTTGATTCGAAATGGGCTGCGCACCTCCGTCGGCCTGGTTCTGGAGACAGGTGAACCGCGCGAGGTACACCACTTCGCTTGTCTGGCAGGATACGGTGCGGAGGCGATCAACCCGTACCTCGCCTTCGAGACGCTGATCGCCATGAAGGACGATCTGCCGCAGAAGCTCGAAGAAAAAGAAATCATCAAGCGCTACATAAAGTCGATCGACAAAGGCCTGCTCAAGGTGATGTCCAAGATGGGCATCTCCACCTATCAGTCCTATTGCGGCGCGCAGATCTTTGACGCCGTCGGCCTGCGGCAGGATTTCGTCGACAAATATTTTACCGGCACGCACACGCGCATCGAGGGCGTCGGCCTCGCCGAGATCGCCGAAGAAGCCGTGCGCCGTCATCGTGACGCGTTCAGCGATTCTCCGATCTATCGCTCGATGCTCGATGTCGGCGGCGACTACGCGGTCCGCGTGCGCGGCGAAGACCACGTTTGGACCGCCGAGACCGTGTCGCGCCTGCAGCACGCGGTGCGTGGAAATTCGCAGGATCACTATCGCGCCTTTGCCCAGATCGTAAACGAGCAGAATGAGCGATTGCTGACCATCAGGGGCATGTTCCGGTTGAAGACAGCCGATGAAGATGCGCGCAAGCCGGTCCCGCTTGACGAGGTTGAGCCAGCAAAGAACATCGTCCGGCGTTTTTCCACCGGTGCGATGTCCTTTGGATCGATTTCGCGCGAGGCCCATACCACCCTCGCCATCGCCATGAACCGGATTGGCGGCAAGTCGAACACCGGTGAAGGCGGCGAGGAATCCGACCGCTTCAAGCCGCTGCCGAACGGCGATTCCATGCGCTCGGCTATCAAGCAGGTTGCATCGGGACGTTTTGGCGTCACCGCCGAATATCTCGTCAATTCGGACATGATGCAGATCAAGATGGCGCAGGGCGCCAAGCCCGGGGAAGGCGGTCAACTGCCCGGACACAAGGTCGATAAAATCATCGCGAAGGTGCGCCATTCGACGCCCGGTGTCGGCCTGATTTCGCCGCCGCCGCATCATGACATTTATTCGATCGAGGACCTGGCGCAGCTGATCTTCGACCTCAAGAACGTCAACCCCGCCGGCGACGTCTCGGTGAAACTCGTCTCGGAAGTAGGCGTTGGCACGGTTGCCGCGGGCGTTTCGAAGGCGCGCGCAGACCACGTCACCATCGCCGGTTTCGAGGGCGGCACCGGGGCGAGTCCGCTCACCTCCATCAAGCACGCAGGCAGTCCGTGGGAAATCGGCTTGGCCGAAACCCATCAGACGCTCGTTATCAACCGTCTGCGCGGGCGCATTTCGGTGCAGGTCGATGGCGGTATCCGCACCGGCCGCGACGTGGTGGTTGGCGCCTTGCTTGGCGCCGATGAGTTCGGCTTTGCCACTGCGCCGTTGATCGCCGCCGGCTGTATCATGATGCGCAAGTGCCATTTGAACACCTGCCCTGTCGGCGTCGCCACGCAGGATCCCGTGCTGCGCAAGCGCTTCAAGGGGCAGCCCGAGCACGTCATCAACTACTTTTTCTTTGTTGCCGAGGAAGTACGCGAGCTGATGGCCGCGCTCGGTTTCCGAACCTTCAATGAGATGATCGGCCAGATGCAAATGCTCGACCGGCGCAAGCTGGTGGAACACTGGAAAGCCAAGGGGCTCGACTTCTCCAAGCTGTTCACGAAGCCCCCGGCGGAAAAGGGCACTGCCATCTACAGATGCGAGCCGCAGGATCACAAGATCAAGGACATCCTCGATCGCAAGTTGATCGCTGAATCGCAGGCTGCGCTCGATCGTGGCGCACCGGTTCGCCTGCAGTCCGTCATCCACAATACCGATCGCGCCTGCGGCGGCATGCTTTCCGGCGAAGTGGCAAAACGTTATGGCCATGAAGGCTTACCCGACGACACTGTGCATGTCCGCTTCACCGGAACCGCCGGACAAAGTTTCGGCGCGTGGCTTGCGCGCGGCGTCACCTTCGAACTGGACGGCGACGCCAACGACTATGTCGGCAAGGGTCTGTCGGGCGGCCGGCTGATCATTCGGCCACCAGCCGATTCCGGAATCGTGCCCGAGGAATCGATCATTGTCGGCAATACCGTGCTGTATGGAGCGATCGCGGGCGAATGCTATTTCCGTGGCGTCGCAGGCGAGCGCTTCGCCGTGCGTAACTCGGGTGCAATCGCGGTCATCGAAGGCGCCGGCGACCATTGCTGCGAATATATGACGGGCGGTGTCGTGGTGGTGCTCGGACGCACCGGCCGTAACTTCGCGGCCGGCATGTCGGGCGGCGTCGCGTACGTGCTGGACGAGGACGGCACGTTCAAGTCCCGTTGCAATATGGCGATGGTGGAGCTTGAGCCGATTCCTGAGGAAGAGCAGATCGCCGAACAGGAGTTCGGCCTCCACAAGGATCTGGAATCGCATGGCCGCGTCGATGTGATGTCGGATCTGACGACCAAGGACGCCGAGCGTCTTAGCCGGTTGATCTCCAATCACGCGCGCTACACCGGATCCAAGCGCGCCGCCGAAATTCTCGCCAACTGGGATCGCTATCGCCCGCTATTCCGCAAAGTGATGCCGGTTGAATACCGCCGCGCGCTCGCCGAGATGGCAAAGGAGAAGGCCGCCACGATGCAGGCCGCGGAATAGGTATGGGTAAGGTCACCGGGTTTCTGGAAATCGAACGCGAGGACCGCGACTATCAACCGGTCGCGGAGCGCGTTAAGCATTGGCATGAATTCGTTCTGCCGCTTCCAGAAAAGGAGATCCGCGAGCAGGCGGCGCGCTGCATGGATTGCGGGGTGCCATATTGCCACGGCACGAGCCGCATTACGGGCGCGCCCACCGGCTGCCCCGTCAACAACCAGATCCCTGACTGGAACGATCTGGTCTATCGCGGGAATTGGGACGAAGCCGCGCGCAATCTGCATTCGACCAACAACTTTCCGGAATTTACGGGACGCGTCTGTCCGGCGCCGTGCGAGGCCTCTTGCACGCTCAATATCGATGAGAATCCGGTCACCATCAAAACAATCGAGTGCGAGATCGCCGATCGCGCGATCGCCCAAGGCCTTAAGCCGGATAAGCCACAACGCAAGACCGGCAAGAAGGTCGCGATCGTCGGCTCCGGTCCCGCAGGCCTTGCCTGCGCGCAACAGCTCGCCCGCGCAGGCCATGAGGTGCATGTCTACGAGCGGTGGGCGAAGGCTGGCGGTTTGCTGCGCTATGGCATTCCGGACTTCAAGATGGAAAAGATCCACGTCGATCGCCGCATCGAGCAGATGCAGGGCGAAGGCGTCGTCTTCCATTACAACGCCGACGTTGGCGTCAATGTACCCGCCGACAAACTGGTCAAGGATCACGCTGCAGTCGTGCTGACCGGCGGCAGCGAAAGCCCGCGAGACCTCCCTATCCCCGGACGCGAACTCAAAGGCATCCATTTTGCGATGGACTTTCTGCCGCAACAGAACCGCCGCGTGAGCAACGAGCCCCAAGGCGACGTCGAACCGATCACCGCCAAGGACAAGAAAGTCATTGTTATCGGCGGCGGCGACACCGGCTCGGACTGCATCGGCACCTCGATCCGCCAGGGGGCAACATCGGTTACCAATTTCGAGATCATGGCGCAGCCCCCAGAACACGAGAACAAGATGCTCACGTGGCCGGACTGGCCGCTCAAGCTGCGGATCTCCTCAAGTCACGAAGAAGGCGTCACCCGCGAATTCGCGGTGTTGACGCAAAAATTCACCGGCGAGAACGGCCACGTAAAGAAGCTGCATTGCACGCATGTCGATGCGGCATTCAAGCCGCTCCCCGGGACCGAATTCGAAATCGAAGGCGATCTGGTCTTGCTCGCCATGGGGTTTGTTCATCCGGTGCACGAAGGGATGCTCAAATCCCTGAAAGTAGCGCTCGATCAGCGCGGCAATGTGTCGGCAGACACGAACGCGTATCAGACCTCGCTACCGAAGGTGTTTGCCGCAGGCGACATGCGCCGCGGTCAATCGCTGGTAGTCTGGGCAATCCGCGAAGGCCGTCAAGCGGCGCACGCGGTCGATAAATTTCTGATGGGCTCGACGCTGCTGCCGCGCTGACGCTTTAGGTCGCCGCATATCGCTCGCTAGCGGAAAAAGCCGAAGGGACTGTTACCCGAGCGGAAAATGCCTCTCGGTGGGCGCGGAACATCTTCTTCTCTCGACGGCGACTTGGGCTTCGGGTTGCTGTTCTGCGAGGTCTTGCTGGCAGTGTTGCTCTTGGGCGTGTCGGCTTTTTTCTCCGGTGCGGGCACAGCTGGTTCAATTCGCGCGGGCTCGGCCGGAGCCGAGGCTAAGGCTCCCGCCGGCGCTGGCGCGGCCGGCTGCGCGTTTGAATCGCTCCGCTGCAAAACGAAATCGTCGGCGCGGCCCGGCGGCGGGGCGACCGGTTCGCCTTTGACCAGGACTCGCGACGCGGTGGCATCACCGTACGGAGAGCTGCTGCTCCCGCCTCCAAGCAGTTCGTCTGAATTACCGGGTGTCACGGTCAAAGGAACGACCGGCCCCGCCACGGGCCGTGCGGCCGGTTTGCCGTCGGGAACCGCGGGGGTAAGGGGCCCCGAGGGCAGGGCAACGGGTGTTGCGCGGCTGGTCATGTAACGGCGGATTTCACGCTCGACATAATGGGCCAGTTTGAGCGCGCCAGATTTCGTAAAGAAGACGCCGTCGCTCGAACGCAGCCGGCGCATCTGGCCCTCGTAATCGGGACCGAAATTCGAATATTTGCCAGTTTCATCAACGAAGCCATCCCAGACGTCGATATAGACGGCACCGGCGCGCTCTGCCCGCGCGCGGTAGAGATCATTGAGATAGACCGCATCGGCCGTGGATTTGGTGCCACGAATCGAGGGCAAGCCGACCCAGAAAACCGGTACGCCCTTGCTTTTGAGCGCCGTAATCGTGTCGTCGATGCGCTTCGAATAAATTTCCGCCCATTGGTCGGTGCGGAACTCAATAGTTCCGCTCGCCCTTTTTCCGGACTGGGATTCTGGCGTGGCGATCGATGATTGCTCCTGATCCTCAACCGCATCCTTGTTTTGCGCATCCTTGTTTTGCGTGTCTTTTTTTTGCGCATCCTTTGCAGCAGCCGCCTTGTCTGACTGATCCTTGCCCTTCTTTTTGTCCGCCTCGAGATCACGTTCGCGAATGCCCTGACGATCGCTGACGCCGAGCATCATGACGACATAGTTCGGCTTTTCCTGCGCGAGCGTGTCGCGGGCAACGTGCCACCAGTCGAGGTCGCCTTTCGGCTCGTAGCGCAGCAAACCGGAGTGAATCTTGTTCTTGCGAACGACAGCGATCTCCGGCGAATCGGAAAAGGCATCTTCCAGGCCATAGGCAAGCCAATCGGCCATGGCGTCGCCGAGAACCACAACCGATGTGGTCGGCACCACCGGCTCGGCCTTCGGGTCTGCCTTGCGTGGAGGCGGCGCACGCGAATTGTCGACCGGTGCCTGCTGGTCGGGGTTTTCGTAGGAACGATCGGAGCCTCCAAACCAACCTCCGCCACCGCCAAAGAACCCGCCTGGCCGCTGCGGGCGCTGCCGACTCAGGAACGGAAAGCGATCGTCGCGGAAAAACTGCGCCTGCGCGGGCGATGTCAGCGCGACCTCAACGGCCACGATGCCGGCGCTGTCGGCGGCGAGCAGCAGGAGCGCCGCGAGGAACCAACGTGGAGCCCGGTTTTTCACAGTCATTCGATCGCTCAATTGCCACATCCGGGCTGAGGTGCCGGCGCACATTTGCGGACCATCGCCATAACTAATAGCGCCTAAAACATGTCAACTCAAAGGTGGCTGAAATGGCAGCCTTAACGGGAACGCAGCTGGTCAAGTATACCCGCGGATGCGAAACCATCGGGAATTCTGCCGGTTTTTGCTTGGAAATCGCGAATCGCGCTCCGGGTTTTGACGCCAAACTGGCCGTCTGGCTCGCCGACATCGTAGCCATGGTGTGCGAGCAACTGTTGAAGTTCCAGTCGCTCCGTACGCGACAGTACGCGTTCGTACCGTGGCCAATCCTGTACGAAGGATCCCCCGCCGCGTAAGCGATCGGACAGATGGCCGATCGCCAGCGCGTAGGCTTCGGCCGGATTGTATTTCATGATGACGCTGAAATTCGTCAACATCAAAAACCCCGGCCCTTGAATACCTGCCGGTATCAACAAAAATGCGGTGTCTTCCGGCCGCGGAAAAGGCTGGCCATTCGGCCGCCGGATCCCCTGCCGCTCCCACTCGCGAATGCTCATCGGCTGCGCGCGATCGGCGAGCAGAAAATTGAATGTCGCAGGCACCACGACCTCGTAGCCCCAAGTCTGGCCTGTAATCCAGCCGTCTTTTTTCAGGTTGTTGGCGGTGGACGCGATGACGTCAGGAACGGAGTCGACAACGTCGCGACGGCCGTCACGATCGAAGTCGACCGCGTATTTTTTGAATGCGGTCGGCATGAACTGGGTTGGTCCGAATGCTCCTGCCCAGGAGCCGACAAGGTGATCAGGTCGAACGTCACCGCGCTGGAGAATCTCCAGTGTGGACAGAAACTCCTCGCGGAAATAACTCTGCCGGCGGCCGATGCAAGCGAGGGTGGCCGTCGAACGCACGACGGGACGATCGCCCGCCAACGTGCCGTAGTTGGTTTCGACGCCCCAGATCGCGGCGATGGTATAGCGATCCACGCCATAAGCATGCTCCACAGCGTCGAACACTTTGCGATACTTTTCGAGCAACGCACGGCCCTGCTCGATGCGCTCGCTCGTCACCAGGATGTCGAGATAGTCCCAGAAGGATTTGGTGAATTCAGGTTGGTTATCGAGAAGATCCATTATCCGCAAGTCCGGCGTAAGGGATGCGGTGTAGGTCTGGAATACGCTCCGCGAAATGCCACGCCGCGCGGCCGCTGGCCAAAGCCGAGCGATACAGTCATGGAAATTTTCGGCCCCCGCCCGGATTGCCTCGGCGGTCATCAGCGGGTGGCCGGAGGAGCCCGATTCCCCGCTCCACGGCGGCGCCGGGTTGGCGGGTGGCGGAAGCGCGCCGGTCGTGGCCGGGCCGCGGGTATCCTGCGCCCCGGCAAGGCCATAGGCGCTCACCACGACGGCCGTAGCTATGAGAATAGGCCACGCCTTGCGCATGCCGTCCCTTTGTTCGACCCCAATAGCCCAAGTCTATAGAGGCCCCGATATCATTTCAGCGGCGTTAATGGTCTAATTTTCTCAAGTCGCATCTGGACCCCCGCCCCGCCCCGTGCTTTCTCCCGCCAGGGACGATTTCACGACTCGCCTAACGATGAAAATTTTCGCATGACCCGGATCCGTAAAGCCATATTTCCCGTGGCCGGCCTTGGAACCCGCTTTCTGCCGGCAACGAAGGCGATGCCGAAGGAGATGCTCCCGGTTGTAGATCGGCCTCTTATCCAGCATGTGGTGGATGAAGCGCGGCAAGCCGGCATTGAACATTTCATCTTCGTCACCGGACGGAACAAGAGCGTGATCGAGGATCATTTCGACCGCCAGTTCGAGCTTGAGTTAACCTTGACGGAACGCGGCAAGAAGACCGAGCTTGCGCTTCTCTCGGAAGATTTGCCCGAGGCCGGGACTGTAAGCTTCACCCGCCAGCAATCCCCGCTTGGTCTTGGCCACGCAGTCTGGTGCGCACGCGAACTCGTCGGCCATGAACCTTTTGCTCTCCTCTTGCCCGATGTGCTGGTCAAGCACACGCGCGGTTGTCTCGCGCAGATGATCGACGCCGCCAAGGAACTCGACGGCAATCCCAACATCGTTGCCGTTGAAGAAGTGCCAAAAGAGCGCGTGCATATGTACGGAGTCGTCGGCGTCGGCTCTCCCAAGGGCAAGGCTTTCGCGATCACCAAAATGGTCGAGAAGCCGAAAGCGAGCGAGGCACCCTCCAACCTCAGCATCACCGGCCGATACATACTTCAGCCCGAGATTTTCGATTTGCTGGAAAAGCAGGCCGCCGGCACCGGCGGCGAAATTCAGCTCACCGATGCCATGCTGGCGCTCTCGCGCTCGCAGCCATTCTATGGTCTAAAATTCGCCGGCCGCAGCTTCGACTGCGGTTCCAAGATCGGCTTTCTTGCCGCAAACGTGGCTTACGGACTCGATCGTCCCGATATCGCGCCCGAGCTGCGCTCCGAGATGCGCCGTCTGCTCGACGAGAAGTGACGCCCCCCGGTCAAGTCCAGCCTTTAAGTTCGCGTGTGACCACGTCACGTATCACGGTCATGCCACCTGGCGAATCATTGAGACAAGGGATCGCGGCAAAATTTTCGCCGCCGGCATTGCGAAAGATGTCCGCATTCTCCATGGCAATCTCCTCCAGCGTTTCGAGGCAATCGGCGGGAAACCCGGGCGTGATAACAGCGAGATTTTTGACACCGCGCTCGGCAAGCGATTTCACCGTGGCGTCCGTATAGGGCTTGATCCATTCAGCCGTGCCAAAGCGCGACTGAAACGTCATGATCAATCGTTCATCGCTGAATTTAAGTTTTTTGCGCAGGAGCGCTGTCGTCTCGGTGCAATGCTTGAAATAGGGATCGCCTTTGGCGACATAGGATTCCGGCATGCCGTGAAAAGAGGCGACGATTACCTCCGGTTTGAAGGACAGCTTCGCCAGCGCCGCATTGAGCGAAGCGGCGAGCGCATCGATATAGACCGGTTCGGCGAAATAAGGCGCGGCGACGCGCAGCGTCGGCTGGAAGCGCATCCTGTTGAGCACACGAAAGACTTCATCGCAGACGGTGGCCGTCGTTGCCGCCGCGTATTGTGGATAGAGCGGCACAACCAGGATTCTCTCGCAGTCCTGCGCGGCGAGCGCCTCCAGCCGCGAGCGAATCGATGGGTTGCCGTAGCGCATCGCCCAGTCGACGCGGATGCGCCTGTCGACCTTTTCGAATATCTCATCCAGCTTGTCGGACTGCGAACGCGTGATGGTTTTGAGCGGGGACTCGTCCCGTTCCCTGTTCCAGATCTTGTCGTAGTCGCGCCCCTTGCGGCCAGGTCGAACGGTTAGAATGATCAGGTTGAGGACCAGCCACCATTTCAGCCGGTTCTCCTCGATGACACGACGATCAGAGAGGAATTCCTTCAGGTAACGCCGCATTGCCCAATAGCCCGTCGAGTCGGGCGTGCCGAGGTTGACCAGCAGCACGCCGATGCGGCCGCCGCCCGGCAGAACCTTGTCCGGACTCATGGCCTGCGCTCGTCGGCGATCAGCTTGCCGTCATTTGGCAGTGTGCCAGGCGCAACCAATTTAACGGCACCCTTGAGCTTGGTGATGGACTGCAAGGTTGCGGCGACCGCCGTCTCGAACGCCGGATCGGGCGACACACACTCTGCCAACAAAGTCATCGTGTCCTGCTCGGCCGTTCGGTCGACGACGAGGCGAAGGCGTCCGAGTTCCGGGTGGCGTGCCGTGATCTCCGCGATCTGCTTGGGGTGTACGAACATGCCCTTCACTTTTGCCGTCTGATCGGCCCGGCCCATCCATCCCTTGATGCGTGCATTGGTGCGCCCACATGGCGAGGTGCCTGGCATCAGGGCCGAAAGGTCCCCGGTACCAAGACGGATCATCGGATAATCCGGATTAAACGACGTGACGAGAACCTCGCCCACGTCACCATCGGGCACCGGGTCGCCTGTGCCGGGCCGGACAATCTCGACCATTACCGTTTCATTCACGATCATTCCTTCGCGCGCCTCGCATTCGTAAGCGATCACGCCGAGTTCGGCGGTCGCGTAACATTGCAGTACGGCAACACCACGCCGGCCAAGCTCTTCGCGCAGAGAGGCCGGCAATGCTGCAGCGGATACCAGGCCGCGCTTGATCGACGAAGCCTCTTTGCCCGTCTTCTGCGCCGTATCCAGAAGAATCTTCAGGAAATCCGGCGTGCCCACATAACCGGTCGGTTTGTAATGTGCGATTGCCTCAAGCTGCTGCTCGGTGTTGCCGACACCGCCAGGAATGACTGCGCATCCAAGCGCGTGCGCACCTGATTCCAGGATAAAACCGCCCGGGGTGAGGTGATATGCGAAGGAATTGTGCACAATATCGCCGGCGCGGAAGCCCGCCGCAAAGAGCGCGCGTGCCGATCCCCACCAGTCCGCGCCCAGACCTTCCGGTTCGAAGATCGGTCCCGGTGACATCAGCAACCGCCCGACCTTGTTGGGCGCGGTGACGTTGAGGCCGCCGAATGGCGGATGCAGCTTTTGTAGTGCGGAGATATCCGCTTTGCGCAGGACCGGAAGTTTTGCCAGCGCTGCGCGCGATGTGATGGCGCTCGAATCCACACCTGACAAATGTTTCGCCCAACCCGGCGCCGTCGTCGCGCGCGCAATAATTTTACCGAGCTGCGCAAGCTGCTCCCGCTCGCGCGCGGCCGGGTTGCGGGTCTCAAGGGCGTCGTAGTGCTCGGGCATGGCCTATGCCAGCCACCTCTTGCGCCGGCGATAGTGCTTGCCCTCACGGAAGGATTTGCGCCGGCCCTCGGAAATGCCGAGGTAGAACTCCTTGACGTCCTCGTTCTCTGCAAGCGCCTTGGCCTCGCCGTCCATCACCACGCGGCCATTTTCAAGAATGTAGCCGTAACGCGCAAACCGCAAAGCCATATGGGTATTCTGCTCGGCCAGAAGGAAAGAAACTTCTTCCTTTTCGTTGAGATTCTTTACGATGCCGAAGATTTCCTCAACGATTTGCGGTGCGAGGCCCATTGACGGCTCGTCGAGCAGGATCATCTTGGGACGCGACATCAGAGCCCGGCCAATGGCGCACATCTGTTGCTCGCCACCGGAGGTGTAGCCCGCCAATGAAGCCTTCCGTTCGCCAAGCTTTGGAAAATAGGAATACACCAGATCAAGATCGCGCTTGATCAGAGCGTTGCCGTCGCGCCGCGTGAAGGCGCCGGTGAGCAGGTTTTCCTCGATGGTCAGGTGGGCGAAGCATTGCCGCCCTTCCATAACCTGTATGCAACCGCGCCGGACCAGCTCGTTGGGCGAGAGATCCTGTACCTCGGCGCCGTCAAAAACGATCGACCCCTTGGTTACGTCGCCGCGCTCTGCATGAAGCAAATTGGAAATGGCCTTCAATGTTGTTGTCTTGCCGGCGCCGTTGGCCCCGAGCAACGCAACGATTCCGCCCTTCGGCACGTCGAGCGAGACGCCCTTGAGGACCAGAATGACGTGGTCGTAAATGACTTCGATATTGTTGACCGAAAGAATCGTCCCCGCCATGGCGGAAGCCGTGGTTTCGGTCTGCGTTGCCGCCGACATGGCCGCTCCACTGATGCCTCTCCCCGCCCGTGTCGGCGGGGAGAGGAACTCGTCAGTTGCTTACGACGACTTGTCGCAAGGCTCAGTGCGTTTCGGCCAGCCGGCATTGGCGGCCGAATAGTCTTTGGCTGCCGATTCGATCAGCGGGCGGACCTTGGTCTTGAGCGGAGCGATCCAATCAGACCCTTGTGTCCATTTGGTGCCGTCCCACTTCGCCATATAAGCGGAGTTATGGCCGTTGTGATCTTCGCACGCGACCTTCATCGGCGCGGCGAATCCCTCGGCGCCGATCTCCTTCAACCGGGCTTCGGTGATGTTCAAGGTCTCAAGACCGCGGCGCATATCTTCGCCGGTAATCATTTTCTTGCCGGTGACTTTCTGCGCGTTGCGAATTGCTTCCGCGATGATGATCGAGTTGAGTACGCCGCGATTGTAGAAGTTCTCGCCAACCTTATCCTTCGGCGTCTGGCTCTTGCCTTTGTCCACGACGTATTTCTGGATGTCTTTGATCACCGGAAAGTTGGTCCCGACCTGATTGAAGTCGAGCGAGAGATAGCCTTTGGCGGCGTCACCGGACGGGCGCGCATCGTCGTCGCTGCCGGCCCACCAGTTACCAATGAGATGGTCCATCGGGTAGTTGTTTTTGACCGCTTCTTTCACCGCCGTCGGATTCATCGTGCCGAAGCCCTGGATATAGATCCAGTCCGGGCGGTCGCGACGAATGTTGAGCCACTGCGATGACTGGTTCTGCATTTCGGCCGCGGGCACCGGATAGAGCTTAAGCTCGAATCCATAATCCTTGGCGAGCGCCTCAAGAAGCGGGATCGGCTCTTTGCCATAAGGGGCATCGAGATAGATCAAGCCGACCTTTTTGCCCTTGAGCTTGTCGAGGCCGCCTTCCTTGCTGCCAATGTAGCGGATGAACATCGAGGCGCCGTCCCAATAGGTCGCGGGCGGATTGAAGATCCACGGAAACGTCGTCCCGTCCGCCGACGCCGAGAGCCCGTAGGCCATCGAAAGAATCGGGATTTTGTCCACCGCCGCCTTCGGGATAATCTGCAGCGTGATGCCGGTCGAATACGGATTGATCACGACCGGATTCTTTGACTTGACCTGCTCATAGCACTCCACACCCTTCTTTGTGTCGTAGCCGGTCTCGCACTCCTCGACGATAATCTTCACGCCGCCAATGCCGCCGTCGCGCTCGTTGAGCATGTTGAGATAGTCGGCCATACCATTCATGATCGGCGCGCCGGAAACCGCAAATGGCCCGGTACGGTACGACAATAACGGTACGAAGATGCCGTCCGCGGCACTCGCCGTCACCGGCGCGAACGACAGGCCGGCAACAACGGCAAAGGCCGTTCCGAGCAGTCGATGATGCAATCGCATTTCCCTTCCTCCCTTTAATCCATTCGGCGGCATCGCCGCCTGTCTCTCCCGGCCGTCAGCCTGGGCCGCAGGCCGTCCCCGTTGGCCGGGGCGTTGGTTGAGATTGTGCCTCGTTAATATGGGAAAGGCCACACCCTCAATTTCTGCTTGCCAATCTGCCACAACCGCGCAAGGCCAGCCGGCTCGGCGATCAGGAAAAGTATGATGAGCGCGCCGATGACCATGAACTGGATGTGCTCAACTGTCGCAGGATGAACAGGGATGCCGAGTTTCGGTGGGAAATAGCGGAGCGCGATAGGCAATATGAAAATCAGTGCAGCGCCAAAAAACGAGCCGGTCAAACTCCCGAGGCCGCCGATGATGACCATAAACAGGATGAAAAAACTCAGATTGACGTCGAACACCGCCGGCTCGGCACCGCCGTACCAAAGGAAAACGAGAAGCGCGCCAGCGACGCCGCAATAGAACGAGGACGTAGCGAAAGCCAGAAGCTTGGTTTGCAGAAGGCGTATGCCGATGAGGTCGGCCGCGAGATCCATATCTCGTACCGCCATCCACATGCGTCCGATGCGGCCGTGCACGAGGTTCGATGCGAACCACGTCATAACCACGACGAAAGAAAGCACGACAAAGTAACGTGTCGTGTCGGTCGCGGTCGCGCCGGTGATTGGTATGCCGAACAACGCGCGGGTCGGGACTTCGATCGCGCCGGACGCATTGTAGTTATAAAACCAGGGCAGCCGGATAAAGCACCATGACAGGAAAAATTGCGCGGCCAGCGTCGCCACCGCCAGATAAAATCCCTTGATCCTCAGCGATGGCAAGCCGAACAGAACGCCGACCGCTGCCGAAAAAAAGCCCGACGCAACAATCCAAATCAGGACGTTCACGTCGGGGAAATACGTGGTGAGCTTATAGCAGGCATAGGCCCCCACGCCCATGAATGCGCCGGTGCCAAGCGACAGGAGGCCTGTATACCCGGTCAGCAAATTGAGCCCGATGGCGGCGAGTGAAAAAATCAGGAAGGGGATCATGACCGCCTGGATAAGAAACGAGCTGCCGAACCAGGGAATGATAACCGCCGCCAGGAACAGGATAATCATCAGCCCGATCCGGTCCTGCAGTATCGGAAACACCGCCAAGTCGGCCGCATAGTTTGTTTTGAATTGGCCGGCCTCGCGATAAAACATGGTCAGATCCGCTCGATAATCCGTTCGCCAAACAAGCCTTGCGGGCGAAAAAGCAGAAAGATGAGAGCGATGACGTAGGCAAACCAGGACTCGATGCCGCTCCCCATCAGCGGACCCCAGTAGAACTCGCCAAGTTTCTCGCCGACGCCGATAATCAATCCACCAACAATAGCGCCGGGAATTGACGTAAGTCCGCCGAGAATGAGCACGGGCAGCGCCTTCAGCGCAATCACTTCAAGCGCGAACGAAACATCAGAACGCGCGCCCCACATGATGCCGGTTGTGAGTGCCACAAGACCCGCGGCGAACCATACGATGACCCAGATTTGCTCAAGCGATATGCCGACCGACAGCGCGGCGCGGTGGCTATCGGCAACGGCACGCAGCGCGCGGCCGATACGCGTGCGTTGGAAAAAGATAGCGAGCGTTGCCACCATGATCGATGCAATGATCGCCGCCGCGATATCGATTTTCTGAAGCGATACGAAACCGCCGGCCATTTTCACATCGATCGCGCCGCGCGGGAGCAGAAGTTGGTCGGCGATCATGACTTTCGTCTCGCCGCCGAAGATCAACTGACCGAATCCGATCAGGAAGTAGGTCAGACCGAACGTTGCCATGAACAGAATAATGTCGGGTTGATTGACCAATGGCCTAAGGATCAAACGTTCAACCGCGAAGGCGAGGCAGAACATCACCGCAATTGTCAGCGCGAGTGCCAAGTAGGCGGGAACGCCGTGTTCGTGCAGACCCACCAGCGTGAGCGCGGCAAACACGACCATGATGCCTTGCGCAAAATTGAAGACGCCTGAAGCCTTGAAAATCAGTACGAAGCCCAGCGCGATGAGCGAATAGAGAACGCCGGCAACGAGCCCTTCCCACAGCGTCTGCACGAGCAGGTCGGGCGCCGCGCCCATCTGCACGAAAGGATCGATGAAGATCTTGTAAAGGAGGTCCATGCGTCCTCAGTGCGCCACGCCGAGATAGGCGTCGATGACCGCCTGATTGCGTTTAACTTCGTCGGGCGTTCCGTCGGCAATCTTGATGCCGTGATCGAGCACGACCACGCGATCGGACAGATCCATTACGACCCCCATGTCGTGCTCGATCAACGCGATGGTCGTGCCGTAGTGGTCGTTCACATCGAGTACAAAGCGCGACATATCTTCTTTCTCTTCAAGATTCATTCCGGCCATCGGCTCGTCGAGCAAAAGCAGCTCCGGTTCCATGGCAAGCGCGCGGCCAAGCTCCACGCGCTTCTGCAAACCATATGGCAGCCTGCCTACCGGCACGCGCCGTATTTCCTGGATTTTGAGAAAGTCGATAATTTCTTCGACACGATGGCGATGATCCGCTTCTTCGCGCATCGCCGGACCGTAGCGCAGCAGTTGCCAGAAAAAACCGGTATGCATTTTCAGCGTGCGGCCGGCCATGATGTTGTCGAGCGCGGTCATGCCGCGAAACAACGCCACGTTCTGAAATGTGCGGGCGATGCCGCCATACGCCGCCTCATGCGGGCGCATATTGGCGCGCGTCTCGCCCTTGAAAGTAATGCGTCCCCGCTGCGGGTGATAAAAGCCGTTGATCACGTTGAGCATCGACGTCTTGCCGGCGCCGTTTGGCCCGATGATCGCGCGGATTTCGCCCTTGCGAATGTCGAAGGAGACGTCGCTCACCGCCTTCACGCCCCCGAACGAAAGCGAAACGTTCTCTACCGACAAAAGCACATCGCCGACTGCAGCTTCGGGACCGCCCGTCGCCCTCATGCGGCTTTCCCCATGACGGAAGCGGATTCGCTCTTCATGTCGCGGATTTTCACCCGGGCGCTGATCGTGCCTTTGCGGCCATCTTCGAAGGTGACCTCGGTTGAAATGTCTGCCTCTTTCGATCCGTCATAAAGCGCCTTGATCAACGGGGCGTAGCGCTCGGCAATGAAACTGCGGCGTACTTTTTGAGTGCGGGTGAGTTCGCCGTCGTCCGCATCAAGCTCTTTGTGCAAGATGAGAAACCGCTTGATCTGCGCGCCGGCCATCACCTTGTCCCCGGCGAGCGAATGGTTCACCTCGGCAACATGTTTTTCGAGCATGTCGTAGACGAGCGGATGGCCGGCGAGCTCCTGATATGAGCCGTAGACGACGTTGTTGCGCTCCGCCCAGCTGCCGACAGCGGTGAGGTCGATATTGAGCATGACGGTGACGAAATCGCGCTTGTCACCGAGAGCGACCGCCTCGCGGATATTGGGATAAAACTTGAGCTTGTTCTCGATATATTTCGGCGGAAACATCGTTCCGTCGTTGAGCCTGCCCACATCCTTGGTGCGGTCGATTATTTTCAGATGGCCGGTTTTCTCGTCAAAGAAGCCGGCATCGCCGGTCTTCACGTAACCGTCCGGCGTCATAACCTCGGCGGTCTTGGCATCGTCCTTGAAATAGCCGGAGAACATGCCTGGCGACTTGAACTGAACCTCACCGTTCTCTGAAATACGAATATCGACGTTGGGACAGGCGGGTCCGACCGTATCGGAATAGATTTCACCGTCCGGCTGCGCGGTGACGTAAAGGAAGGCTTCGGTTTGTCCGTAGAGTTGCTTCAGGTTCAGGCCGATCGAACGGTAGAAACTAAACAGATCCGGCCCGACCGCCTCACCCGCCGTGTAGGCGACACGCACGCGCGAGAAGCCAAGCACATTCTTGAGCGGCCCGTAGACGAGGACATTGCCGATCCCATAGAGCACCCGGCCGACGAGCGGCACCGGTTGGCCGTTGAGGATGCGTTCGCCGTAGCGTCGCGCCACGCCAATGAAATAGTGGAACAGCTTGCGCTTGATGACGCCGGCATCTTCCATGCGGATCATCACGCGCGTGAGCAATAATTCGAGCGTGCGCGGAGGCGCAAAATAGAATGTCGGTCCGATCTCACGCAGATCGGCCATGGCCGTGTCCGGACTTTCCGGGCAGGCGGTACAGAACCCTGACACCATGCCTTGCGCGTAGTTGAGATAATGGTCGCCCACCCAGGCGAGCGGCAAATACGCAAGCGCCACGTCGTTTTCCGTCAGCTTGTCGAAGGCAACGGTATCGGCCGCGGCACGAATTGAACGTTCATTGGTGAGCAAGACGCCTTTGGAGGCGCCGGTGGTGCCGGACGTATAGAGAATGATCGACGGATCGGATCCCTTCCCCGCCGCAATCTCTTTGTCGAGCCAGTCGGCAACGGCAGGATCTGCAAGCGCCTTGCGTCCTTCCTCGATGACCTCGTCCATTGGGCGCAACCGGCTGTGATCGTAGTCGCGAAGGCCGCGCTTCTCGTCGTAGAACATCAGTCCCAGATTGGGGACGCGCGGCATGACCGACAGGATTTTGTCGACCTGCTCCTGGTCCTCGACTGCGGCAAAACGGACTTCGGCATGAGCAAGCACGTAGGCAAGTTCGTCGGCAACGGCGTCGGCGTAGACCGGTACCGGGATCGCCCCCAACATCTGTGCGGCCATCACGGACCAGTAAAGCTTCGGCCGGTTGCCGCCGACAATCGCAATTGTCTCGCCACGCTTGACGCCCAGACGGTGCAACCCGACGGCATAGGCGCGTACGACGTTATGAACCTCGCTCCAGGTCCAGGTCTGCCAGATGCCGAGATCCTTGTGCCGCATCGCCGGCCGCGCCCCATAGAAATGGGCGTTGCGCACGAGCAGCTTTGGAAATGTCTCAGCCAGCCCGGCGACATTCGGCGCCACAGCCCATTCCTCCCGTGCGGCCGCGCTCATAAGGCGCGGCTCTCGACCCCTCGCCGTCTGTTAACGGACGGTCTTCTTATCTCGATATGAAAACACCGCCGGAGGGCGGTCAAGTATCAGATGGCACGTCAATTGGTTGTAGAGGGGGCTGAGCTATTCAGCCGCGCGCAAGAGGCCCGGCGCACCGGCGCGGAATTGCTCTCGCAACGCGGCTTCTTCTGCCTTTGCCGCGGCCAGATGCCGCTGTTTGACCGGACCAAAGCCTCGGATCTTCTCCGGCATCATCGCAAGCTCGACTGCAAACCGATGATTGTTCGGTGTCAGGCGTTCGCAGATTTCTTCGAGAAGTTGCTCATACTCCGAGACCAGGCGGCGCTCCGTCCGACGCTCGGCCGTGTAGCCGAAAGGATCGAATGCCGTACCGCGCAGGAATTTAAATTTCGCCAGCACCGCGAAGGCTTTCAACATCCAGGGGCCAAACGATATTTTCTTTGGCTCCCCGGTTTCCGGATCGTGCCGCGCCAGCAAGGGTGGCGCCAGATGAAATTCAAAGCGCAGCCTGTCCCCGTCGAAGGTCGATCTGACGCGCTGGAGAAACGATGTCTCGCTATAGAGTCGCGCCACTTCGTACTCGTCTTTGTAGGCCATCAGCTTGAACAGATAGCGGGCCACGGCCTCCGCGAGACCGCATTGTCCCGGCGCTTTTGCCGCCTCGACTGTGCGTAGCTTTTCCACCCAATTCCGGTAGCGTCGTGAATAGCCCGCATTCTGATAGGCGGTCAGGAAGGCCGCGCGACGATCCACCGTCTCGGCAAATGATTGCGAGAGTTTGAGTGAATCATTCTGCTCTTGAGGACGCGGCTCGATCAGCGCCTCGACCGCCTTGGGATCCACGGCGGCGCGGCGCCCGTAACGGAACGCCGAAAGATTCATCGATACCGCCTCGCCATTCATCTCGATCGCGCGTTCGATCGAATCGGCCGAAAGCGGCAGTGCGCCCATTTGATAGGCGTAGCCGAGCATGAACATGTTGGAGCCGATGGAATTGCCGAGCAATGAGGTTGCGAGCCGGCCGGCATCGACGAAATGGCTGCGTTCGCGGCCGGCATGACCAATGATGGCGCGCTTGAGCCGCTCGGTCGGGAGTGAAAATTCCGCGTTGCGCGTGAAGTCGCCGGGAAGAAACTCGGCCGTGTTGACGATGACGCGCGTGATGCCAGCCTTCATGGCGCCGAGCACCTTCTTGGCGCCAACGACGACGATGTCGCCACCCAGCACCAGGTCGGCGCCACCTGCCGCGACGCGGATGGCGTGAATGTCGTCTGGCGAATTGGCGATGCGGATATGACTGGACACCGCACCTCCCTTCTGCGCCAAACCCGCCATATCGATAATGCCGACACCTTTGCCTTCCAGGTGCGCAGCCATGCCGACGATGGCGCCGATCGTCACAATACCGGTACCGCCGATGCCGGTGACAACTATGCCATAAGGATGATTGAGCAGAGGCGCATCGGGCGCAGGTAGAGCGGGCCAGTCGCGAGGCTCCGCGACGCCCTCCCCCTTCTTCAGCTTCGCTCCGTGCACCGTGACGAACGACGGACAAAATCCCTTCAGGCAGGAGTAGTCCTTGTTGCAGCTCGACTGGTCGATGGTGCGCTTGCGGCCCCATTCGGTCTCCAGCGGCTGAACAGATACGCAATTCGATTTCACGCCACAGTCGCCGCAGCCCTCGCAAACGAGGTCATTGATCACCACCCGCTTGTCGGGATCCGGGAATGCACCGCGCTTGCGGCGGCGGCGTTTTTCGGCGGCGCAGGTCTGATCGTAGATGAGCACGCTAACCCCGGAGACGGTCGCGAGCTCGCGCTGGATCGCGTCGAGTTCGTCGCGGTGATGCACGGTCAACCCGCGCGGCCAGTCAATGCCTTTCGCATATTTCCAGGGCTCGTCAGTGACAACGACCACACGGCGCGCGCCTTCGGCAGCGACCTGCGCGGCGATTTGCGGCACAGTCAATCCGCCGTCATTCGCCTGCCCTCCCGTCATCGCGACCGCATCGTTGAACAGGATCTTGTAGGTCATGGTCACGCCGGACGCGATCGCGGCGCGGATCGCAAGGTAGCCCGAATGATTGTAAGTGCCGTCGCCCAGATTCTGGAACACGTGCCCGCGGCTGGAAAATGGCGCTTCACCAATCCAGTTGGCGCCTTCACCGCCCATCTGGGTGTAACCTAGCGTCTTGCGATCCATCCACTGCGCCATGTAGTGACAACCAATGCCGGCGTAGGCGCGGCTTCCCTCAGGCACGCGGGTCGATGTGTTGTGCGGACAGCCCGAACAGAAATACGGAATGCGTTGCGCGACGTCCGTGGTTTCGGAAAGCGCCCGCTGCGCCGATTTGAGCCGCGCCACGTTGGCGGCAAGCTCTTCGTTCGCGCCATAGCGCAGCAGCCGTTCGCCGATGCAGATTGCGACGTCGTTCGGATCGAGCGCGCCTTTGACCGGGAACAGCCAGTTGCCTTGCTCGTCTTTTTTCCCGATGCAGACCGGCTGATTCGACGTGCCGTAAAGCTCTTCGCGTACCTGCACTTCAATGAGCGAGCGCTTTTCCTCGACCACGATAATGAGATCGAGCCCTTGCGCGAAATCGGCCAGCTCCTGGCGGCCGATCGGCCACACGCAGGCGATCTTGAACAGGCGCAACCCTAGATCGTTGCATTTGACTTCATCGATGCCGAGCTCATCGAAGGCCTGACGCACATCGAGATACGCTTTGCCGGTTGTAATCACACCGATCTTCGGCGCGCGTCCTCCCGACGTGATAATCTTGTTGAGCCTGTTGGCGCGCACGAACGCGAGCATGGCATCGCGCTTGAAGTCGTGCAGGCGCGCTTCCTGACCGAGGAAGGTGTCGGGCAGACGGATATTCAGCCCACCCTCGGGCATGCGGAAATCGGCTGGCGTCACGATGTTCACGTGGTCAAGGCCTGCGTTGACCACGCCGGTCGACTCCACGGTCTCGTGCATGCACTTGAGTGCGGTCCAGGCGCCGCTAAAGCGCGACATTGACCACCCGTACAGCGCATAGTCGACGATTTCCTGCACGCCGGCTGGATTAAGAATCGGCATCATGACGTCGACGAAGTGAAACTCGGACTGATGGGCGGTGGTGGACGATTCCGCCGTGTGGTCGTCGCCCATAAGCGCGATCACGCCGCCATGCCTGGATGAACCGGCAAGATTGGCGTGGCGAAATGCGTCACCGGTGCGGTCGACACCCGGCCCTTTGCCGTACCACATCCCAAACACACCATCGAACCTGCCTTCGCCGCGCAATTCGGCCTGCTGGGTGCCCCATAGCGCGGTGGCGGCGAGTTCCTCATTGAGGCCGGGCTGGAACTTTATGTCGGCGGCAGCGATCTGGCGGGCGGCACGCATGAATTGCTGGTCGAGACCGCCAAGCGGAGAGCCACGATAGCCGGTGACGTAGCCTGCTGTATTGAGGCCGGCGCGGCGATCGAACTCTTTCTGCATCAGGCATGCGCGGATCAGCGCCTGATACCCCGTCACCAGCACATGCGACTGGGACAGGTCGTATTTGTCGTCGAGGCTGACCGGTCGAAGCGGCATGGATGGCCTTGTCACCGCGGCGGACGAATGCGCCGGGCCCCACTCATATAGGCTCGTCCGGTGCGACGCAAAGCACCGCAGGCGGTGCAAACCTATACCGGGCCCCCTCCCGGTCAATTTCGTTATTGCCGCTAGTCCTAAAAGGAAATTTCAGCCGGCGCCCTTTCCGCGCATTTTGGCGCAATGCAGCAGGCAGGGCAGCTCAGCGCCGGGATCGCTGGTCAAATTCTGTGCATCCTGTCAAAAGAATGCCCGCCGGACTCCCCTGATGTTGCAGTCATCCTCCTCCGTCGAATCCAAGGCCTCTTGGGCCATCGCTACGGTGGCTCTCGTCACCATGCTGATGGCATTTGGCGCCGCATGGATCACGGCGGTTGCGCTCAAGGACATCGCGGCGGAGGTGGACGGGGTGCGCTCCATTCCGGCGCTGGCCAGCGCGCTGGCCTGGCTCGGGTCGGGCGTTGGCGGCATCCTGATGGGGCGGATTGCCGACAAGGTTGGCACCCGTTGGACCGTGATCTGCGGCTCGCTGATGATAGGGCTCGGTCTCGCGATCTCGACACTCGGCCCGCCCTGGCCGCTATGGATCGGTCACGGACTCTTCATTGGATTGATCGGGCTCGGCGGGATCAACGCTCCAATGTACATTTATGTCAGCCGCTGGTTCGATCGCCGACGTGGCTCGGCGTTGGCGCTGATCTCGAGCGGCAGCTACCTCGCCGGCGCGATGTGGCCGCCGGTATTCGAGCGCGCCATCGCAACGGTTGGTTGGCGCCAAACGATGCTTTGGTATGCCGTGCTGGAGATCGTCGTGATACTCCCGCTGGCAGCGATCTATTTTCGCTCGCCGCCGGAAATCATTCTTCCCGCAGTGGCAGCCACGAACGGCGGCAGATCGGCACGTGTCCTCGGATGGCCGCCCAATCTCGTGTTCGGCATGATGTGCGGCGCCGCGGTTCTGTGCTGCATTCCGATGGCCATGCCGCAGGGCCACTTGGTGGCCTTCTGTAGCGACCTGGGCATCGGCCGCTCGGTCGGCGCCTTTATGTTGTCGGTGCTCCTCGGCACGGCATTTTTCAGCCGGCAGATCTGGGGCGCGATCTCCGATCGCATCGGCGGCCTCGCCACCGTACTCATCGGCTCGGCATGGCAGACAGCGTCAATGACTGCGTTTCTGCTCACGCAAAACGAGGTCGGTCTGTTCACCGTTGCTGCTGCTTTCGGTCTCGGATTTTCCGGCATCATTCCGGCTTATGTACTGGCGCTGCGTGAAATGTTTCCGGCTTCCGAAGCATCGTGGCGAATACCGACACTGCTCTTGTTCAGCGGCTGCGGCATGGCGCTCGGCGGCTGGCTCGCGGGGCTTCTTTACGATCACTACGGTTATTACGCGCCGGCTTTTGCTACCGGCATCGGCGCCAATGTTTTCAATCTGCTGGTGGTCGGAATACTGGTCTCACGACAACGCCTGCGGACCGCATTCGTCTAAGAAGGATCAATGCTTCTTCGGCATCCGGGCGTCAGGTGCGCGACGGACTGATCAGCCAAACGCCGGCCAGGATTGCGAAGGCAATCGCGGCCGTTCCGAGCGCCGCCAATGTTCCCGCTGCTGCAAGCGCCGTTGTCGCCGCCCAGGCGATCGAGGAAAATGCTTCGGCGAAGGTGGCAAGACGCGACGATGTCTGCCTGCGCCGAAATTGGCTGCGTCGCGCCTGCACACGGAAGCAAAGTTGAATCACGGTCGCCGCTGCGGCCGCCGACAATATGCCCAGGCCACACGCCAATCCCGCGAAAACCGCATCGAGCGTCAGCATGGCCACGATCGGCGCAAATATCAGCGCGATCATGCCGATAACGGCTTCGACCTTGGCCCAAAGGACGCTGTGCGAGGTAATCGGCGCTGTAGCAACGAGGTCCGGCGCGTCCTCGCCTGAAATCGACAGCCAGGCAAGCCCGCCGGCAAGTTGGCCGGCCGCCATCACCACCACCGGAATCAGCACGACGTATGAAGTATTGCGATCGCCGAACGTGACCCACAAAAGCAACGCCGGCGGGATCAAGTAAAGAACCTGCATCAGTGTCTGCGAAACGAGCCAGGCATCGCGCTGGAGCAGCGTCCATTCCTTATGTCGCAACACGCGGCGTGGCGAGCGACGGCGGAAGCGAAGCGACCAACGGCGCTGACGCACGGTTGTGCTGGAGACTCCGGCGGCTGCGACGGCGTGCTCCCCGAAGCGCTTCGAGAACAGCGCGATCGACGCGCAGAGGACCCCGATACCGAAGGCGACAACGCCGCCAAGCGCGACGTAATCCCCCAACACGGCGCGCGCCGGCCACCAAAAGACACTCCCCTGATCTGGTGCGTGCGAGAGCATCCAATCCGATTGCAGAGCGGCGAAGCGGGAAATGCTGCCAGCAGAAAAGATCGCCGCGATTTGCAGGCCGATCACGAAAGCCGCGCCGATGACCGCCGCCACGACTTGCGCGATCAGCCGCGTGCGCTTGGCCCCGACAATCCGGAACAAGGCAATGGTCAGCGCCAGCGCCGCCGCCGTCGCCACTGTGCCCATAGCCGCAACGACACCGTAGGCGGCAAGCCAGCGGCCGCCGCCGAGCGTGGCCAGGACATTGATGAATGGCGCCGCCAGCAGCACGGCGATCACGACAGCCGCAGCGGCGATGCGGCCCATGCGGACTGCAAACACTTTGCGAGCCGAGGCCGGCGACGTCAGGATGAGATCGAGGTCCGACCGTGAATAGAAAGCGCGGGTAACTGACTCCATGGCCTGCGACAGCAGCAGCGAACACGAGAGCGCGAGCGTGCCAGTAATACCCACCAACGCCGCGGTGTCGGAAGCAAGATTGGCGTCGGCGTAGTTCGCGACGGTCCAATAGGCGAACACATGCATGAAGGCCGCGAAGACGACCAGCGCAATTGTCGCGTTGCGCCCGCGCGTGCGCCCGCCCGCCGTCATCAGCGAGGCCCAATCGCGCCAGCCAAGCCGGATTTCATGGCCGGCCAACCAGGTTAAGGAGGCCGGCTGACTCACGCGGCCACGACCTGTTCGGCGACCAAAGTGAGGAACGTGTCTTCGAGGCTGGTGGCGGTCTTGCCGGTCTGCCGGCGCAAGTCGTCAAGAGTGCCTTCGGCGATAAGCCGGCCGCCGGCGATCACCCCGATACGATCGGCCATGCGTTCGGCGACTTCGAGAATATGCGTGGTCATGATGACCGTTCCGCCCGCGCGCACACGTTCGCGTAGCACATCTTTCACCTGCCGCGCGGTGCCGGCATCGAGCCCGGTCAATGGCTCGTCGAGAATGATGAGCTTCGGATCGTGCACCAGCGCTCCGGCAAGCGCCACTTTCTGCCGCATGCCCTTGGAGAAGCCCTCGCAGCGCTCGTGCGCGTGCGGTTCCAGGCCCAGCCAGCCGATCAATTCGCGCGCGCGTGCTTCCGCCGCGGCTGGCTCGATGCGCCACAACCCGGCGACGAATTCGAGATATTCGTAGGGCGTGAGCTTGTCGTAGATCATCGGTTCGTCTGACAGCCACGCCGTAACCTGCTTCGCCGCCACGGGATTGGAAAGCGCGTCAATGCCCTCGATGCAGATCGAACCGGTGTCGGGCCGCAACAGACCCACCACCATGCGCAAAGTCGTCGTCTTTCCCGCTCCGTTAGGTCCGACCAGCGCGTAAAATTCGCCGCCATAAACGGTGAGATCGAGTGCATCGACCGCCGGACGATCAAAGCGTTTGCTAACGCCGCGGAGCGCGAGCGCGACAGGATAGTTCTGCAAATTCATCTGGACGACCACCGCTCGGAACTGACGACCGCTCTTTACCGCGGAGTCGTTTCAGCGGCGTAAATCTTCGAATTGCAGCGAGTGCGTTAAGCTTTCGGTGAGATTAAAATGACACTTCTCATCACGCCTTCGGGACCATCTTGAAAATCGCATCGCCATAGGTCTTACGCGCGTCCGCAAGCAGCGGCTGCACGGCAGCGACAAATGCCTCATGTTCCCTGGGCGTCAACGCATTGATCTCGCAACCTTCCGCTTCGATCACCTTGTACGATTGGTCGTGCTCCTCTATCGCCAATTTGCGCTGATAGGCGACAGCCTCATTTACTGCGGCCCGCATTGCGCGCTTGACTTCCTCAGGCCAGCCATCGAACGACCCGCGATGCAGGAAGATCGGCCGCGAAATGTAAAAGTGATAGCTGAGCGTATGGAACTTGTGAAATTTGTGCACGCCGTAGGTCACCGTGTTGGCGAGCGGATTCTCCTGTGCGTCGAGCGTGCCAGCCTTGATCATGGCAATGGCTTCGGTGAGATCCATGCGCATGGCCACCGCGCCCAGTAGCTCGAATGTGCGCTTGTGGATTTCGCTCGGCAGCACACGGATTTTCATACCCGTCATATCAGCGGGCAAATGGATCGGCCGCAGGCGATTGGAGATGTGACGGAACCCGTTCTCGAACCAGCCAAGGATGCGATAGTTGATTCTTTCTTCCGTCTTACGCGCCAGGAATTCCCCGAGCGCCCCGTCCATCGCGGCTCGCGCCTGCGCATTGCTGGAAAAAAGAAACGGCAGATCGACGAATCCCAGTTCCGGAACGCGATCGGTCAAATAGCTCGACGATTGATAGCCGAGCGTCATCTCGCCATTTTCCACCAGCGTGAGGATGTCCTCGGCCTTATGGCCGTGATCCATAATGTTGAAAACATAGTCGATGGCGACGTCCTTGCCGAACTGTGCGTCGAGTTTGTCGCCGATCAGTTTCAACGATTTGCTGAAACCTGTCGTTGGGGGACCGTATCCACCCATGCGGATCTGGATTGGTTTGCTCATGTTCTCTCGTGCGTTGCGCCATTCTCTATACTGACGCCCCGCGATCTGGCCAAGCAGGGCCGGTGTGATAGAGTGGCCGCACCTAGAGGAGGTCCCACCCAATGAACAAGCTCGCCAGCGTTCCGAAAGTTTCACGGGATGGAATTTCGCCGGCAGAAATGCAAGCGCGCGTCGATCTCGCTGCCGTCTATCGGCTGACCGCGCATTACGGGTGGGATGACGTCATCTACAACCACTCCTCCATGCGGGTACCAGGCGAGCCGCGCAATCTGCTGATGAAAAAGCATGACCTGCTGTACACCGAGGTAACCGCGTCCAATCTGGTCAAGGTCTCGATGGACGGAGATCTGGATGAGAAGTCCGGCGTGAACAGGCCAGGGTTCACGCTGCACGGCGGCGTCTTGGGCGCACGGCCGGACGTGAACTGCGCGATGCACGTGCACACGAACATCGGCATGGCCATCGCCGGCCTGAAGGGCGGACTGCGCATGGTGTCGCAACAGGCTATCCGCTTCTATCAGCGCATCGGCTACCACGCCTATGAGGGCATTACCGAGGATTTTGACGAGCGCGAACGTCTGAATCGTGACCTCGGCCAGAACCGCGCAATGATCATGCACAACCACGGCCTGCTCACCGTGGGTAAAAGTGCGCGCGAGGCTTTCGTGCTGATGAAACATCTGATTGACGCGGCCGATATCCAGCTCAAGCTGGAAGCAACCGGCAATGAACTGATCGAGGTGCCGCCGGCGGTTTGCGCGAAGACTGCGGAGCAGTATGAGCATCACGACGCCGGCCGCGGCAGTCATGACTGGGCGGCTTACTTGCGCGTGCTCGACAAAATCGACCCAAGTTATCGTAACTGAGCGCCAGCAGCGTGACTTTCAGCAATCGCACGCAAGAGCGGCTTGCGCGCGGCGAGGTTGTGTTGTGCATGGCGACACGGCTGGCACGCACCGCCGAGATTGCCATGATCGCGGACTCGTGCGGCTTCGATGCTTTTTTCGTCGACATGGAGCACTGCACGATCTCGCTCGACGACGCGGCGCAGATATGCATCGCGGCCCTGCCGGCCGGCGTGACACCGCTCGTACGGATCGCCGGTCACCATTTCGAGGACGCGACGCGCCTGCTCGACGCAGGCGCGCTCGGCATCATCTGCCCCAATGTCAGCACGCCCGCTGAAGCCGAATCCTTCGTTCGCGCCTGCCGTTTTCCGCCGCTGGGCGGGCGCTCGGTCGCGGGCGCGGGGGCGCTGCAAGGCTACCGCGCAACGCCGCTCGGCGAAGTCAACAAGCAAGGCAATGCCGTAACGCTGCTCATTGCCATGCTGGAATCGCCGGAAGGCGTGGCGAATGCGGATGCAATTGCCGCAGTCTCAGGCATCGACATGCTGCTGATCGGATCCAACGATCTCTGCACAGCGATGGGTATTCCCGGCGATTTGAAAAGCCCGAAATTGCGAGCCGCCTACGAAACAACGGCGAAGGCCTGCAAGGCTCATGGCAAGCATCTCGGCGTCGGCGGCATCCGCGGGGATATCGATCACGTGGCCGAGCTGGTGAAGCTCGGCGCGCGCTTCGTAATTGCAGGATCCGACGTACAATATCTGATGAAATCCGCGCGCGATGAAGTCGCCGCCCTGCGCAAGGCAAACCGCTAGCGTACGCACGCCGCCATCATCTGATCATTCCCACGACCCGCGGCAGCCAGAGGGTCAGCTCCGGGATCATCGTGATTGCAATCAGCGACATCAGAAGAGGTATGAGCCAGGGTAGAATCGCGACCGTTGTCCGTTCAATCGACAATTTTGCAATTCTCGACAGGACAAAAAGAACCATTCCCAACGGCGGATGCAGTAGCCCGATCATCAGGTTGAGCGTCATCATGACCCCGAAGTGCACCGGGTCGATGCCGACCTTCAAAATGACCGGCATCAGAACCGGCACCAAGATGCTGATCGAGGCTATTGGCTCCAGGAAGCAGCCGACGACCAGCAGCAAAACATTTGTCAGCAACAGGATAATATAGCGATTGTTGGTGAGGGCGAGCAGCGCTTCGGTGGTGTATTCGGTGACGCGGGTCGTGGTCAGCACCCAGCCGAACAGCGAGGCAGCGGCAACAATCAGCAACACCCCGGCCGTGGTCTCGATTGTGTCCATCGAGACCTTGTAAAATTGCTTCAGCGTGAGCGTGCGATAAAGAAGAATTCCGAGCACGATCGCCCAAGCACATGCCGCGATCGCCGCCTCGGTCGGCGTGAACCACCCGAACGTCATGCCGCCGACGATAATCGCCGGCGTCAGCAAGGCCGGTAACGCCGCGACGAATGTTGCGCCGAGAGTGCGCCAGCGGAATTCCTGGTCGCGGCCCATGCCGTAGCGCCGCGCGCAATAATAGACATAGCCCATCATGAAGGCCGTCATGACGAAGCCTGGAATGACCCCGCCGAGAAACAGTGCGCCAATCGAGACATTTCCCATCATTCCGTAGATCACGAATGGCAAGGATGGCGGGATGATCGGGCCGAGCGTCGACGACGCTGCCGTAACGCCGACCGAGAACTCGGTGTCATAGCCGTGGTCCTGCATCGCCTTGATCTCGATCGTGCCCAGACCCGCCGCATCGGCAATCGCGGTGCCGGACATGCCGGCGAAAATCACCGAACCGATGATATTGACGTGCGCCAGTCCACCGCGGGTCCAGCCCGCGAGCGCGACGGCAAAATCATAGATGCGGTTGGTGATGCCGGCTGAATTCATCAGATTGCCTGCAAGGATAAAGAACGGCACGGCCAGCAGCGGAAATGAATCAATGCCTCCCGCCATCCGATGCAAGATGACGAAATCCGGCAGACCGGCGATGAAGTGCGTGTAAATAAAAGACGATCCCGCAAGCGCGATGAACACCGGTACGCCCACGAGCAGGACCGCTATGAACAGGAACGCCATCACGATCATCGGATTGTCCCGCCTCAGTCAGCCGAGATCTGGTGCGTTACATCGCCCGGCCGGTTCCAGCCCATCCGGGCGTTGCGCCAGACATTGCACGCCTGGCGGAAGAGCATCAGGAAACATCCGAAGGCGACGCCGGCATACACGTAGCTCATTGGCAGGTCGAAAACCGTCATGCGCTGCTGGTGCATGCGCACGGTGATCGTCCATGACACGAATGCAAGCAGGCCGAGAAAGGCAAGCTTTATGAAATCGACAAAAGCCAGCAGGATCGAGCGCAGCGGTCCGGGCTTCATAACGTTCGAGAGCAATTCGACGGCGATATGCGTGTTGCGTCTGGTGACCATCGCACCGCCGATGAACACGACCCACATCAAACCATAACGTGCAATCTCCTCGGTCCAAGCCAGGCTGTCATTGAGCACGTAGCGCGTAAAAAACTGGAGGAAGACGATGAAGGCAAGCGACCAAAAAATCACGAAGGCGAGCCAATCCTCCGGATAGTGTTCGATGACAATTTCGGCGTCTTCCGCCTCAATGAGACGCTTCTCGCCCTTGAGCGTTTTCTTTTTACTCATGATCCCCCGCGGCGCAGATCGCACCCGCTACACCGCGCTCGGGCGCGGCATAGCGCGATTTGCAACTGTCCTGTTATTTCAACGCCTGGAGTGCGTCGTATTGCGCCTGCGACCAGCCGGCTCCCGCGCTGGGGTCGTTATGCAACGGCAACGCCGCCTTGCGGAACGCTTCGCGGTCGACTTCCACCACGGTCTTGCCGAGCTTGCGGAATTCATCCGCGAGCTTGAGCTCGGACGCGCGGATCTGGTCGGTCGACCGTGCGCTCGCTTCCTTCAGCACTTCTTCGAACACCTTCTTGTCGGCATCGGAAAGTTTCGACCAGACGTGGCCGCCGACAATCGTAACCAGGGATTCGGTAATGTGGCCGGTCAGCATGATGTGCGATTGAACTTCGTAAAACTTCTTCGCCATGATGGTCGGGAGCGGATTTTCCTGGCCGTCGACCGTCCCCTGCTGGAGCGCCAGGTAAACTTCGGCGAAGGCAATCGGCGTCGCATTCGCGCCGACCGATTTTGTGAACATCAGGAACAGCGGCGCCGGCGGAACGCGCAGTTTCATTCCCTTCATATCTTCGGGCTTCTTGATCTCTTTATTGGCCGTGACGTGCCGCTGGCCGTAGTAAAGAATCGCAACGACCTTGTGATTGGTCTTGTCCTCGTAGCCTTTGGCTAAGTCGCGGAACAACTGGCTGTCGCGGTAGGCTTTCCAGTGGTCGAAGTCGCGCAAAATGAACGGCGCGCCGGTAATCGAGAGCGGCTTGTAGATCGAGCCGGCAAACGATGCACCCGTGTAGATGATATCGACGGTGCCAAGCCCCAGTCCTTCATTGATCTGGTTCTCGTTGCCAAGTTGCGAGGCCGGGAACACGCCGATCTCATAGCGGCCGTCCGTACGTTTTTTGATTTCCTCGGCTGCCCATAGCGCCTGCACATGATAGGGCTCGGCGACTTCATAGACATGCGCCCACTTGAGCTTGGTCTGGGCGCCGGCAGGACCGGTTACGAGGAATACTGCGGCAACAAACGCAAAACCATGCACCAACCGGCGCGGCCAATTCGGCATACTTGCCTCCCCTGTGGGCGATTATTTAGAGCACCGCCTGTTCGTCGGGATGTTACTATGCAGGCACCTTCACGCAACAGGCTTGGTTACCGCTCACATGAACACACCAAGGACCATCCGGTTATCGCCCGAAGATAACGTTGTTGTCGCTGTCGATCAGATTGCAGCGGGCACCGCCGTCGCGGGCGTCACCGCGCGCGAGCGTGTACTGCGCGGGCACAAGATGGCGGTGATGACCATCCGCGAAGGCGAGCCTGTACGGAAATACGGCCAAACGATTGGATTCGCATCAAAAGCGATCGCGCCTGGCGATTGGGTGCATGAGCAAAACGTGGCGCTGCGCGACTTTGCGCGAGACTATAAATTTGCTGAGGGAGCAAAGAATGACGAGATCCTGGCGCCGGAGCTGCGTGCGACATTCGAGGGTTATCTCCGGCCCAACGGGAAAACCGGAACACGAAATTATATCGGCATTCTGACCTCGGTGAATTGTTCGGCTTCGGTCGCAAAATTCATCGCCGAAGGAGTCAATCGATCTGGAATTCTCGACGACTATCCGCAAATCGACGGTGCGGTGGCATTTGTTCATGGCAGTGGATGCGGCATGGCGGCCTACGGCGAGGGTTGGGAATTGCTACGACGGACACAATGGGGTTACGCGACCCATCCCAATCTCGGTGCCGCCTTGATGGTCGGCCTGGGTTGCGAAGTATTTCAGATCGATCGGATGAAGGACGAATACGGAATGGTCGAAGGTGATCACTTCCAGACCATGACTATTCAGGCGACGGGTGGAACCAGGAAAACTGTCGACCAGGGAATTGAACGTATCAAAGCCATGTTGCCTGTCGCTGCGCGCACCAAACGAGAAACGCGGCCCGCTTCCGAGATCGTGCTGGCGCTCCAGTGCGGTGGGTCCGACGGTTACTCCGGTATCACTGCAAACCCCGCATTGGGTGCTGCCGTCGACCTGTTGGTCAAAAATGGCGGAACAGCAGTACTGGCGGAAACACCGGAAATCTACGGTGCCGAGCATCTGCTGACGCGGCGCGCAATCAATCGCGTCGTCGGCGAAAAACTGGTCGAGCGGATTCGCTGGTGGGAGGACTACACAAAACGTAATGGCGGCGAAATGAACAACAATCCGGCGCCCGGCAATAAGGCCGGCGGCCTGACAACCATCCTGGAAAAGTCATTGGGCGCCGCAGCCAAGGGCGGCAGCACCACGTTGCGCGCGGTTTACGAATATGCCGAGCCGGTGAAGGAAAAAGGGTTCGTGTTCATGGATACGCCGGGATACGACCCTGTGGGTGCGACCGGTCAAGTCGCCGGTGGCTGCAACGTTATGTGCTTTACCACCGGCAGGGGTTCCGCCTTTGGTTGCAAGCCAACACCTTCGATCAAACTCGCCACCAATAGCGAGATGTACCGGCGCATGACCGACGACATGGATATCAACTGCGGTGATGTCCTCGACGGAATATCCATTGAGGAAAAGGGACAGGAAATTTTTGACAAGGTATTGCGGGTTGCATCGGGCACGCACACAAAATCTGAAGACCTCGGCTACGGCGAACTTGAATTCGTCCCGTGGCAAATCGGAGCAGTGATGTAGCGACTTTACCGGTCGTTTCGCCGCCCCTCGCCAGGTCCCCATTTCCAGAAATCTCGCCCTTCTTCCTTCATGAAGCGCGCCAGCACCATCATGTGGACTTCGGATGCACCGTCCACCAGGCGCGCCGAGCGAGCCGATCGATAGATCCATTGCGCAATCGAATCCTGCGAGAAACCCCGCGCGCCCTGCAACTGGATCGCCACATCGGCCGCCTTGTGCAACGTGTCGGCAACCTGCACTTTGGCCATCGATACTTCCTTGCGCGCGCGCCCACCCTGATCGAGCATCCAGGCAGCGTGCATGGTGAGCAGCCGGCCAATTTGGATTTGCTGCGCTACTTCGCCGAGCTTGATCTGCACGCTTTCGCGATCGCCGAGCTTGATCCCGAAGCCTTGGCGTTCTGCGACGTAAGCCTGCGCGATCTCCATGCAGCGTTTTGACTGGCCGAGCCAGCGCATGCAGTGCGTCAATCGGGCAGGACCGAGCCTGATTTGCGTGATCTTGAGTCCATCACCCTCGCCCAGCAGCACGTTTTCCGCCGGGACTTCGAGACCGTCGAACTCGAGTTCGCAATGCCCGCCATGCTCATGCGGCCCCATGATCGGGATACGGCGCAGAATGCGCCAGCCCGGTTGATCCTTGTGAAAAAGGAACGCGGTAAGACCACGCCGTTTATCGTCGCTGGTGCGGGCAATCAGGATAAAATGAGCCGCACCTTCGGCGCCCGTAGCGAACCACTTATGCCCTTTGATGATGTAACTGTCGCCCTTTTTCTCGGCGCAAGTTCGAATCATCGCGGGGTCCGAACCGCCGCCCGGCGCAGGCTCGGTCATGGTGAACGTCGAGCGCACCTTGCCCTCGACGATGGGCTTCAGCCATTTTTCTTTTTGCTCACGGGTCCCGACAAGCTTGAGCAGGTTCATATTGCCGTCGTCGGGAGCCATACAATTAAAAACGAGTGGTCCGAAGATCGAGCGTGCCGCCTCTTCATAAATCGCCGCCCAGGCGACGATCGGGAGGTCCATCCCGCCGAATTCCTTTGGCGACTGTGGCGCCCACAGGCCGGCCTTCTTTGCCTTCTCGCGCACTTTGGCGAGCCGCGCCTCCGGAATATTCTCGTGCTCGGAGAAATTTTGCGGATCAGCCTCCAGCGGCAATACGTGCTCTTCCACGAAGGCACGCACGCGCAGGCGCAGATCTTCAATATCGGGCGTGAGCGTAAAGTCCATGCGTCGTTTTCCTAGCCCTTGATCTGAATCACCTGTCCGCCATCCACGACAATGGTCGCGCCCGTAATATAACTGCCGGCGTCCGAGACCAGCAGCAGCAGCGCGCCGTCGAGATCGCCAGGATTTCCGAATCGTCCCATCGGGATCTCTCGCTTGATGGCATCGCCTGCTTCGCCCATCAGGTAGTCATTATTCATCTCGGTGACGAACCAACCGGGCGCAATGGCATTCACGCGCACGCCCTTGAACGCGAGTTCAACAGCGAGCGCTTTGGTGACCTGGACGACGCCGGCTTTGGCAGCCGCGTACGCAACGGCGCCTTTTGCGACCGCCAATCCCAGCACCGATGCAATATTAACAATGGCGCCCTGCTTCTTGGCCGCCAATATCCGGCGCGCCGCTTCCTGCGCCCAGAAAAAAACCGCGTCGAGATTGGTCGAGAGCACCTTGCGCCATTCCTCCGGCGGCATCTCGACGGCACGGCCACCATGCGCGATGCCGGCGTTGTTGACGAGGATCGTGACGGTGCCGAAGGCTTTTTCCGCGGCGTCGAAGGCGCGTGTCATAGCCGCACGGTCGATCACGTCCGCCTCGATGGCAATCGCCTTCCCGCCCTTGGTTTCAATCTCGTCTTTCAGCGTTTTAAGGCGGTCGGCCCGCCGCGCCACCAGCGCAACCGACGCGCCGCTTTCGGCAAGCGCCTTGGCGAATTGCGTACCAAGGCCGCTCGACGCGCCGGTCACCAGCGCCACGCGGCCCTTCAGACTGAACATCTCAGCGGCCTTCATGCAGTAACCTTATACACACGCCGACCAAGCACATGAATAGACTATGAATCTCGGGCCGCCTATTTTGCGCCGGGACAACGACTCGGGGTGGGTTGCGTGGAAAGGCTTTGGCAGGCCGCCATCAATAGCTGGAACGGCTTGGTTGCGGTGACGCGATCGGAATCCGCATTTCGTCAGGAGCTTGCGCTTCTCGCTGTCGGGGTTCCTCTCGCCTTACTCCTTACTGCCGATATGGGCGAGCGATTTGCGCTGATTGGCGTCATCGTCTTTGTTCTCATTGTCGAACTGCTCAACACCGCGATCGAGAAGCTGAGCGATCGCGTCACCCGCGACAACGACCCGACCATCAAACACGTCAAGGACATGGGGTCGGCGGCGGTCGGCTTGTCGCTGCTGGCGGCGGGTACTGTGTGGCTCTGGATCGTGATCGAGCGACTATGGCCCTGAATCAACGACCGTAGAGCGCATGCGGCAGCGCGGTTGCCAGACTCGGTGCAAACCACAGCACGACAAGGGCAACAAGCTGGATCAGCACAAACGGAATAATGCCGACATAGATATGCCGCGTGGTGATCTGCGGCGGCGCAACGCCGCGCAAAAAAAACAACGTCGGCCCGAGCGGCGGATGCATGTAGGACGTCTGTAAGTTCACAGCCATCATGATTCCAAGCCAGACCGGATCGACCCCCGGCATGGTCAGAAGCGTGGGTGCGACAATCGGCACAACCACGAAGATGATTTCGAACGCATCCATCACGAAGCCGAGCAGGAACATCGCCAACATGACTGCGACTACGGCGCCGGCCGCTCCGCCCGGCAGGTCCGACAGCGCGCGATGCACCATGTCGTCACCGCCAAGCGCGCGGAACACCAGGCTAAACATGGTCGCGCCAATCAGAATCAGAAAAATCATGCTGACGATTTGCGCGGTCTTTTCGCAGACCGGCTTCATCAACGCAGCAAGCGGCGCCTTGCGCGCGGCCAGCGCGATGGCCCCGACCGCGCCGATCGATGCGGCTTCGGTCGGCGTCGCGATACCGCCAAGGATCGAACCGAGCACTGCCGCGATCAGAAGCAGCGGCGCAACCAGCACCTCCGCGAGACGGCGAATCAAGGCGGGCCCGCGCGGCGTCTTCTTGTCGGGTGGCAGAGCGGGCGATGCCTGTGGCCAGATGAGCGCGACCGCCATGAGAAAAAGCAGATAGAGCACAACCAGTGCGAAGGCCGGCACGAGCGCACCCGCGAACAGGTCGCTGACCGTGAGCGAACGTGGCGCGAATATCCCTTTGGAGAGCTGCGCGGCCTGGTAGGAGTTGCCGAGCTGATCGCCGAGCAGAACCAGCACGGTCGCCGGCGGAAATATCTGTGCCAGCGTCGCAGTGGCAGCGACCGTTCCGGCCGCGAGCCGCGGGTCGTAACCGAAGCGCAGCATCACCGGCAACATGATCAGGCCCATGGTCACAGTCGTGGCGCCGACCACGCCCTTGGCTGCCGCAAGCAGCGTTCCGACGATTACCGCCGAGATACCGAGCCCTCCCCGCAGCCTGCCGAACAGCCGGCCCATGGTCTCGAGCAAGTCTTCAGCAATGCGAGAGCGTTCCAGCATCACGCCCATGAAGATGAACAACGGAATTGCGAGCAGGACTTCGTTCGTCATGACACCGAAGATGCGTTGCGGCAGGGCGCCGAGAATGGTGAAGCTCATGATACCCAGCGCATTGCCAACGACCGCGAATATCAGCGACACGCCGGCAAGGGTCAGCGCGACGGGATAGCCGACCATCAAAGCGGCCACGACCGCGACGACCAGAAGGATCGCAAGCATCTCGGCAATAACCATCAGCGCGTCCTCGACAGCGCCGCTGCGGCGCGGATCGCCTGAGCGACGCCTTGGAGCGCCATTAGCAACGCGAAAAGCGGGATAAGCGTCTTGAGCGCGAATACGATTGGCAGGCCGCTCGCTTCCTGGGAATGTTCAAGAACCGCCCACGAGCGCGCGGCATAGGGTACCGACAACCAGATCAGCACGAGCATGAACGGCAGCAACAGCAGCAGCGCGCCAACAAGCTCGATCGCCGCTTTGGTGCGCGCTGACGCCTCCGCATAGAAGATGTCGACCCGCACGTGGCCTCCGGCACTTAGCGTCCAGGCCGCCGCGAGCAAAAACACCGTGGCATGCGCATAGATAACGCTCTCGGTAAGCCGGACCGAGCCAAGCCCGAACAGATAGCGCGCGATCACCAGCGCGAATTGCAGCAGCACAACCGCGAGGACCAGCCACGCCACGCCACGGCCGATCGCTGTATTCAGACGATCGATCCGGTTGGCAAGCACGTTCATATGCTTAAAACGCATGAAGCTGATGATGACACAAAGACCGGCCTTTTGCTTATATTGGGCTTATGTCCGGGCATGACCACGACCACCACGATCACGACCATTCCGAGCTTTCGGAAACACAGCTGCGCGTGCGCGCACTCGAAACCGTGCTCACGGAGAAGGGATATGTCGACCCGGCTGCACTCGACCTGCTGATCGAGACCTATGAGAAGAAAGTGGGCCCGCGCAACGGAGCGCGCGTCGTCGCCAAGGCTTGGGCCGATCCCGCCTTTCGCACGCGGCTCTTGAAAGATGCCACGCCCGCCATCGCCGAGATCGGCTATGCCGGCCGCCAGGGCGAGCACATCGTCGCGCTGGAGAATACCCCGAAATTGCACAACATGGTCGTCTGCACCTTGTGCTCCTGTTATCCGTGGCCGGTCCTCGGCTTGCCGCCCGTCTGGTACAAGTCGGCCCCCTATCGATCACGCGCGGTCGCCGATCCACGCGGCGTCCTCGCCGATTTCGGCGTGACGCTGCCAAAAGAGACTGAGATCCGCATCTGGGATTCAACCGCGGAGATTCGCTACCTCGTGCTGCCGATGCGGCCAGAGGGGACCGAGGGCTGGAGCGAAGAAAAGCTCGCAGATCTCGTCACGCGCGATTCCATGATCGGCACGGGCCTGCCGAAGCTGCCAGGGGACATCGCAAAATGAACGGCGGGCAAGACCTCGGCGGCACGCACGGCCATGGCCGGGTCAAGCCCGAGCCGAACGAGCCGGTGTTCCATGCCGAATGGGAAAAGCGCACATTCGCGTTGACACTCGCAATGGGCATGCCCGGCGGCTGGAATATCGACATGGGGCGTTTCGCGCGTGAAAACCGGCCGCCGGCCGAATACCTGTCGATGAGCTACTATCAAATCTGGTTCGCGGCACTTGAGCACATGATCAAGGAGCGCGGGCTGATCTCCGAAGACGAAATCAACGCCGGGCATTCGCTGCGCGCCCCGAAGCCAGTCAAACGTATTCTTTCGCCAGGCGACGTAACGAAAACACTGCATCGGGGCGGTCCGACCGAACGCGACACAAACACGTCGCCGTTCTTCAAAACGGGCGACAAGGTGCGCGCAAAAAACATAAATCCCCTCACTCACACGCGGCTGCCGCGCTACGTGCGAGGCCACACTGGCACCATCGAACGCGTGATCGGTTTTCACGTGTTTCCCGACAGCAATGCGACCGGCGCCGGAGAAGACCCGCAGTGGCTCTATACCGTGCGTTTCGACGGGCGCGAGCTTTGGGGGACGGATGGTGATGCGACCGTGAAGGTCTCGATCGATGCCTGGGAGCCCTATCTGGAACCGGTCTGACATGGGTATGGATCCGCAGGCGGCAATGCGTGCCGCGGTCGCCGTTCCGGGCGTTCCGCGCGACGCGGATGGTCCGGTGTTTCGCGAGCCGTGGGAAGCGCAAGCCTTCGCGATGACGCTGGCGCTGCATGAGCGCGGCGTCTTCAGCTGGCCGGAATGGGCGGCGGCGCTTGCGGCTGAAATCAAACGCGCACAGGCGGCCGGCGATCCCGACACCGGCGAGACCTATTATTCGCACTGGCTGAACACGCTCGAGAAGCTGGTGGCCGAAAAGGGCGTGACAACGCAAGACACACTGGACAGCTACCGCGCTGCCTGGGATCGGGCGTGCGATCGCACACCGCACGGCCAGCCGATTGAGTTGAGAGAAGAAGACTTTTCCTAATTATCCTGTCGCATTCAGACGACCATCAAGCGCTCACTCACCACATAACCGGTGAGCAGGGCGAGGCCGAATAGTACGATCACCAGTGCAGCCGCGGTTTCCAGGCCGCGCAAGACGATCATGCCAGCACCCGGCTTTGCCTTCGCCAGCCGGCCGGCGAGCCCGCGCGCGCCAACGGCGAGCGTGGCGATAGCGGCCACAGTGATCGCGGTGCCGATTCCCATGACGAAAGTCGACGCCACGCCGATCCAGAACAGCCCCTGTGCCAGCGCGAACACAAGCACGATGATCGCGCCCGAACATGGCCGCAAACCGACAGCGACAATTGCGGTGAACGCCCGCCGGAACCAATGCCGCCCCGTCAACTCCTGCGGCTCAGGTGCGTGCGCATGGCCCCAAGCGTGGGCGTCGTCTTCGTGGTCGTGATCATGGTCGTGACTATGGCCATGGCGATGGTGATGGTGATCATGGCCCTGGGCGTGCCCATGGTGATGGTGGTCATGATCATGACCGTGGTTGTGCCCGTGATGTTGAACATGATTATTGTCATGCGCATGCTTTTCACCGCGCAGCAATCGCAGGAAGGCCCGGCCCTTCACCCATAGTAATCGCAGACCGATAGCGACGATCAGCGCATAGCTGACGATTTCGATGACGCGCACGGTGTCACCCATCGCCTTGGCGGTTGCGCCGAGCATTGCGGCAGCAATGCCAACAATCGCTATGGCGGTGAACGCCTGAAGAATCGCCGAGGCGAACGACAGCATGATGCCGCGCCGCCAGGTCTCGTCATTGGCGACGAGATAAGACGAGATCACCGCCTTGCCGTGGCCAGGACCGGCGGCGTGGAAGATGCCGTAGAGGAACGAGATGCCGAGCAGCGTATAGGCGGCGCTGCCGTCGGCTTTAGCCGCGCGGATCAAGCCCGACAGCATCCGGTAAAACTCGGCCTGCTTTTGCAAAATCCACCCGGCGAAGCCGCCAACTTCAGGCGACGCTGCGCCGCGTGCCATGCCGAAAGGTTGCGCAAGCACGACGTCGATCATGGCGATCAGAAAAATAAATCCGACAACCAACAGCACACATTGCGCCAACATCGAGCGCCGACCGGACAACATCATGGCAGGAAACCTTGTGCGCGCACGCCGCCCCGCGGACCCACACGTTGCAGTCATCTCACGGACAATGCACCAGGAGCTTGTTCGCAAACTGCGCGCCCCACGCCATTGCTGTGTTCGGCTGGTCGGCGGGAATCTCACTTAGTTTTTTTCCTTCGGCGAAAGTCATTTCGCGTGGTAGCACTACATCGAGCTTGCATTTCGGTGCGCCAACCAACTGAGCCGGCTTCTCTTTGTCGAACGAAAAGTCCACGAAAATTGTCGGATCATATATTTCAACCTTGAGCTCCTTCGCCTTTACCGGCGTTTTAAGCGGGAGGGTGAAATTCAGCGTGAGGACCTGATCCGCATAGTCCAGCCAGTAGTCGGGGGCGGGTTCCGCGAGTTCGGCTTTTTTTCCATCGGCCGTGGCGTAGGTGAAGTAATCGAATTCCTTGAGCGATTCGACATTGACCTTGGCGAGCGGCGCCAGTTCCGCGCGGGTGAACTTGCCTTTCTCTTTGCTTTCCAGCCCCTGCGTCGCGAAGGTGGAGAACATATCGTCGAACGACCAAGCGTGACGAATGCCTGTGATCTTGCCGTCGGGCGCATAGACGAGCTCGGTATGCATTGTCACCCAAACATGCGGATGCGCCCGCGCGGGAGCGGCAACGACGAAGGCCACAAATAGGGCCAGGAGAATACGAAGCGGCATGCGCACGAAACATAACACGGACTGCGGCGCAAAAGTGACCTGTGACTATGTTGCACATAATTTCAGCGTAAATGCCGCAAATTAGATGCCGCCGGCGCCACCGTCGGCGCGCGGATCGTGTGCGCCTTCCAAACTGCCATCGGCGCGCAACACAACAGCGCCGGCATGGCCCATAGTGTCCGAATAGGCTTCACCGAGCACAGCAACGTCGTGCCCGGCCGATAGCAAGCGATCGATCAGGTTGTCATCGAACCGGGATTCCACCCGCAGATTTGTGTGGGTCGATCCCCAGGTGCGTCCAAGCAGCCAACGCGGAGCATCGATCGCCTTATCGAGCGGCTGGTTGAAGATGACATTGCGCGTGAACACTGCCGCCTGGGTTTGCGGCTGGCCGTCGCCTCCCATAGTGCCATAGGCCACGATGCGGCGATCCTTGAGCACCGCGAGGGCCGGATTGAGGGTATGAAACGGTCGCCGGCCGGGCTCGAGGGCATTGAGCGCTTTCGGATCGAGCGAAAAACTTGCCCCGCGATTCTGCATCACGATTCCCGTTGCCGGCAAAACACAGCCGGACCCGAACTCCCAGTAAAGCGATTGGATGTATGAGACGACGAGCCCGCTCGCATCAGTCGCACCCATCCAAATAGTGTCGCCTTCGCCAGAGGGGGCCGGCCAGCGCGCGGCCTTGCGCGCGTCGATCTTTGCGGATTCCGCGTCGAGGAAAGCCGGCGACAGATACTGTTTGAGATCAACGGCGATCCTGTCAGGATCGGTGACGACAAGGTCGCGCACGCGAAAGGCACGCTTGGTCGCTTCCACGATGGCGTGGACGTGTTCGAAGCTTTCCGCCTGCGCTACACGCAAACGCTCGAACAGAGCGAGGATAATAAGCGAAGCCAACCCCTGTGTTGGCGGCGGCGAGTTGTAAAGTGTGCCCACTTGCGTCACGACGCTGAGCGGTTCCTCGACGGTTGCCCGAAAGTTTTCCAGATCGGCACGTGTTACCGGACTGCCGATGCGTTCAAGATCGGCGGAAATCTCTCGTCCCACATCACCGCGATAAAAGTCATCCAGGCCGGTATGGGCGAGATGTTCAAGCGTTTCCGCAAAAGCGGTTTGTTTAAGTGCCGCGCCGACGTCCGGTATCCTGTTGTCAAGTAGAAATGTCTTCTTGAAACCGACCGCCTTGTCCATTTCCGGCAATTTCTCGGCCGTCAGCCGCGCCTGGCTGCGCGTGACCGCATATCCCTCGCGCGCATGTCTGATCGCAGGCGCCAGCAGAACATCAAGCGGCAGTTTACCGCCAATTCCTTTGCTGCTTTGCGCTTTCGCCGCATCGCTAGCAAGCATCCAGGCCGCGACTGCGCCGGGGACCGTGAGTGCGGCGAGCGGCCCGCGCGCCGGGATTTCGTCATGACCGGCATCGCGATAGAAGCGCGGCGTTGCCTTGACGCCGGCTCGGCCCGCCCCCATCAGCGAACGAACTCGCCCCGATGGCTCGCGGATCAGCCAAAAACCGTCGCCACCAACATGGTTCATGTGCGGATAGACCGCCGCGATGCTGGCAGCCATGGCCAGCATCGCTTCGATCGCATTGCCACCTTCGGCGAGAATCGCGCGGCCATCCTCCACCGCGGCCGCATGCGGAGCCGCGACGACGCCCCGGCGATGCCCGGCGGAGTGCAGAGTCATGCCGGCTCAGCGTCGGCCAAACCGCGCTTTCTCAGTAATGCGTCCACAGTGGGCAGCCGGCCGCGAAACGCCTCATATGCTTCCACAGGCTCGCGGAGGTTTCCGGCACTGTAGACGTAATCGCGCAGCTTTTTGGCTGTCGCCGGATCGAAGGCGTCTCCCGTCTCCTCGAAAGCCGCAAAGGCGTCGGCATCGAGTACCTCCGACCACATGTAGGAGTAATAGCCCGCGGCGTAGCCACCGCCGGAGAAAAGATGCTGAAAATGCGGCAGCCGGTGCCGCATCACGATCTCCGCCGGCATGGCGATCCGTTCAAGATCCTTGCGCTCGAACTCCGTGACATCGACCGCGGAGGCATCCGGCAGCGAATGCAAATCGAGATCGACGAGTGCGCAGGCCGTGTATTCGACTGTGGCAAAACCCTGATTGAAGGTGCGCGCCGCCAGGAGTCGATCGAGCAATGCCTGTGGCATCGGTTCGCCGGTGCGGTAGTGACGTGCGTAGTGGCGCAATATCTCCGGCACTTCCAGCCAGTGTTCGTACAGCTGTGATGGGAGCTCCACGAAATCGCTCGGCACCGCGGTGCCCGCGAGCAACGGATATGTCACATTGGACAACATCCCGTGCAGCGCGTGGCCGAATTCGTGGAACAAGGTACGCGCGTCATCGAATGAGAGCAGCGCGGGTTCGCCCGCCGTCGGCCTGGAGAAGTTGCAGACATTGAGAACGATTGGGCGAATATCGCCAGAAAGTTTCTCCTGGTCGCGTAGCGACGTCATCCACGCACCGCTATGCTTGGAACTCCGGGAAAAATAGTCGCCGATGAACAGTGCAACGTGGCGACCTTGTGCGTCTTTCACGTCCCACGCGCGCGCGTCAGGATGATAGAGTGGCACTGCGACGGGGGAGAATGTGAGACCAAACAAGCGCCGCGCGGTTTCAAAGGCCGCCTCGATCATCTTGTCGAGCTGAAAGAACGGCTTGATCTCGGTCTCATCCAGATCGAATTTCGCCTTGCGGCGTTTCTCCGTGTAGTAGCGCCAATCATGCGGCGCCAAGGTAAAATTGCTGCCCTCCTCCGCGATCAAGCCTTGCAAGGCGTCTTTCTCGCGACCAGCTTTTGCGCGCGCCCTGCCCCAGACCTCGTCGAGAAGTTCACGCGCCGCCGCCGGGGTCTTGGCCATTTGATCGTCGAGCCGGTAATCGGCGAAGGTCGCAAAGCCGAGCAGTTTGGCGCGTTCCGCACGCAGCGCCACCATTTCGGCTATCAGCGCGCGGTTGTCGGTCGTTCCGCCGTTTTCGCCGCGTCTGATCCATGCCTGAAACACTTTTTCGCGCAGGTCGCGGCGCGACGAGAATTGCAGGAAGGCCTCGACGGACGAGCGTGCCAAGGTAATGACGTATTTACCCGGCTGGCCGCGTTCTTCCGCGGCCGCACGCGCGGCGGCGCGGGCGAAATCGGGCAATCCGGCGAGATCGCCCTCCTCCAGCACCATCGCAAACGCTTTCTCGTCGGCCAGCACGTTTTGCCCGAACTGGGTGCCGAGACTTGCCAGCTTCTCGTTGATCGCCGCCAGACGCTCCTGGGCGGGTTGCTCAAGCGCCGCGCCGGCGCGGATGAAGCGGGTGTGATAGCGCCCCAATACGCGTGCCTGCTCGGCGTTGAGGCCCAGGGCTTCGCGCCGCCGATACAGGCTGGCAACGCGAGCATAGAGCGCGCGATTGAGGTAGAGGCCGTTATTGTGCCGAGCGAGCAATGGAGAGATGTGGCGTTCGATCGCCTCGATGTCGTCGGACGTGTCGGCTCCCGCAAGCACAAAGAACACGTTAGAGACCCGCTCCAGCGCGCCGCCACTCTTTTCCAGCGCCGTGATGGTGTTGTCGAATGTCGGAGCGGCGGGGTCGGCGGCGATGGCATCGATCTCGGCACGATGCGCCGCCAGCGCCCGGTCAAACGCGGGCCGGAAGTCGTCGGGCCTGATCATCGCGAAAGGCGGCAACTCGCAGATACCTGTCCAGGCGGCAAGCAGCGGATTTTCACTATCGGGAGCGGCAGGCGAGCGGGTCATGGCGTCCATCTAGTCGCCAACTTGGGCCTTGGCGAGACCCTTGTCAGCCTTGCAGGGCCCTTAGCGCGTTGAAGATGACTGCCACGTCGATCACCTCTTGGAGCAGCGCTCCCTGGACGGGTGCCAGTAGCCCGAACGAAGCCGCTATCATTGCCAGGGTCGACAGGCCGATACCGGCAACCACACTTTCCAGCGCGATATAGCGCGAACGCCGCGCAATTCTGATGGCAGGGAGGATCCGGTCGAGATGGTCGACCAGCAGCACAACGTCGGCAGCCTCGGCGGATGCAGCGGCTCCCCTGGCGCCCATCGCTACGCCGAGATCGGCGGCGGCGAGCGCGGGGGCATCATTTATGCCGTCGCCGATCATCATGACGGGACCGTTTTTGCGCTCCGAGAGCACGACGAGGATCTTCTGGTCGGGTGTAAGTTCCGAGCGCACCAGGTCGAACGGAAGCCCGCTGGCGATAAAGTGGGCAACATCGCGGCGGTCGCCGGTTGCCAAAACGATGCGTTCGATACCCATGCTGCGAAGCTCGCACAGCATCGCCTTGGTTCCGGCACGCAATTCGTCGGCAAGCATCAGCAGGCCGGCCAATTTGCCATCAATCGCCACAGCCACGGCGAGCGCACCGGGCGGCCTATCGTGCGGCAACAGCGACATATCGGCGCCAGCAACTTTGCTGGCAATGAATCGCAGGCCACCGACCATCACCTGGCGTCCTTCCACCCGGCCGATGACGCCCTCTCCCGGCGTCTCGACCAAATCTGTCGGGATCGCCAGCGACAATCCTTTGCGCCGCGCCGCCTCGACGATGGTCTGGGCGACCACGTGCTTGGAGACCTGGTCGAGAGAGGCAGCGATCCGCAGGAGCTCAGCGGGGGCCATGTCATCGGCCGCCCTGGTAGAGACGATCTTCGCCTGGCCCACAGTCAGCGTCCCAGTCTTGTCGATGACCATCGACCGCACCCGCGCCAGCGTTTCAATTGCTTTGCCGCCCTTGATCAGGATGCCGAGCTTGGCGGCGCGTGAAAGTCCCGAGACGATGGCAACCGGCACCGCCAGGATGAGCGGACAAGGAGTCGCAACGACCAGCACCGCGACCGCGCGAACTGGATCGCCGCTCAGGCCCCAGGAAGCGCCGGCGAGTGTCATTGTCAGCGCCATGAACAGAAGGGCATAGCGGTCAGCCAGCCGCGACATCGGCGCCCGCGCGTTCTGCGCGGCCTCGACCAGCCTGACGATGCCGGCATAGGTGCTCTCCGCAGCCCTGTGCGTCGCCGTTAGGTCAAAGGCCTCGCCGCTATTGGTTGAACCGCTCAGAACCGGGTCGCCGGACTTTAATTGCACCGGGAGGGGCTCCCCGGTGAGCGCCGATTGATCAAGCACGGCAACACCCTGCGCCACTGTGCCGTCGACCGGCAACACATCGCCCCGGCGAATGAACAGGCGGTCGCCCGGCAGGATCAAATCGAGGGCAACCTCCTCCAGTCGTCCCCCCTGGTGCCGCAGGGTGGTGCGCGGCACCCGTGACAATAATGCGGTGATCTCGCGACGCGCCGCCTTTTCGGCAAAGCTCTCGAGGTATTGGCCGCCGGCATACATCAGGGCCACGATGGAGGCGGCGAGCGTCTCGCCGAAAATCAGCGCCGCGGTCATCGACAGGGCCGCGACGATGTCGAGCCCGACGTCACCGCGCCGCAAACTTGTCACAATCTCGAGGAGCAGCGCGAACAGCACCGGCACCGTGACTGCCGTCCAAATCCCGCTGGCCCAGTCGTCGAAACCCGTGAGCTTTGCCACAACACCGAACGCCAAGCCGGTCGCCGCAAGGCCAGCGAGGAAGGGGCGGACAATTTTCAGGGCGCCTGAAAATTCCATCCGTTAACTTTGACGCTGCAATCCTTTCTCTGTCATGAGCAAAATCAAACGGGCCTTTGGCCTTCTGGCGTGGCCGCTATGGACTTGATTTGGCAGCCGGATTCGAGGACATTGCGGCCGCGCAAAGGGATGCCCATGGCCGAAAGCCGCCCCATCAACTGGCTCAACGTCGTTACCGTGATCAGCGCCGCCATCCTGATCGGCGCCGAAGTGTTCGGCGCTGCCTTCGCCGGCTCGTGGGCGCTCGCCACCTTGTTCGACTTGGGCGGAATCGGGCAGCGCATCCTCGACGGCGTCTTCGTGCTCTGCGGCATCGCCATCATGGTGCAGTTCGTCCGCAACGCCCATCGCATCGAGCCGTTCACCGCTCGCGAGTGAACGCGCGGCTCGATCGCTGAAAGAGAAAGTTAAGAAAGTTTTTTGAGAGGGCGAACTATTTGCTTGCACAACTCAAAAAAAATGTTATTTCGGTTGTGCCCAATTTCGCACGTGCCTGTGGCCGTGTGTCGGTCGGTAGGTAGCCGGACAAGAGGCCGGCCAGCCGCCTGGAGAGAGAAGCCAAAACCTCTCCAAGAAATCTGACCGGCAGCCGGAGGCGAAACCGGCGCACTCTGCTCTCAGCAGGGGACGCGGCTTAAAGCAACGACGATCGGGCTTCCTTGGTCTCTGCCGGTCTCCACCACCGGCGCGGGTCACCGAAGAGGCTTGTTCATCTTTGCCGGCCGTGCGGACGGGGATCTCCCCATCCAATCCAAGGCAGCATGAGCGGGATACGACGTGTAGCGTTGGCGCGTCCCCATCGCGCGCACACGCTTACCCCTCGTTAACCGCGACATACGGGGCTTTATGGTCCCGTCAGCTGTGGGGAATAGCGCCAATGACTGAGCGCATCCGCGAGTTTCTACGTAAGCGCAACGACGAAGGCCCATGCCTGGTCGTCGACCTCGACGTCGTCCGCGACAACTACAACGCCTTCGCCAAGGCTCTGCCGGACACGCGCGTGTTCTATGCCGTGAAGGCCAACCCGGCGCCGGAAGTGCTGGTGCTGCTGGTCAAGCTTGGCTCCTGCTTCGACACCGCTTCGATGGCCGAGATCGAGATGGTGCTTGCCGCCGGCGCCACGCCCGATCGCATCAGCTACGGCAATACGATCAAGAAAGAGCGAGACATCGCGCGCGCCTACGCGCTCGGCGTCCGTCTCTATGCGGTTGATTGCAAGGCCGAGGTCGAGAAAATCGCTCGCGCCGCGCCCGGCAGCCGCGTTTTCTGCCGCATCCTCTCCGATTGCGTCGGGGCGGAATGGCCTCTATCGCGCAAGTTCGGCTGTGAGCCCGCCATGGCCGTCGACGTGCTGGAGCACGCCCTCAAGGCCGGGCTGGAACCGCATGGCGTCTCGTTCCATGTCGGTTCCCAGCAGCGCAACCAGCATGCCTGGGACCGCGCGCTCGCTTCGGCGGCAGCGGTATTCAAGGAGTGCGGCGAGCGCGGCATGAACCTGTCGATGGTCAACCTCGGCGGCGGTTTCCCGACCAAGTATCTGAAGAACGTGCCCTCGGTGAAAACCTACGGCAATGCGATCTTCAAGGCGCTGCGCAAGCATTTCGGCAACCGCATCCCGGAGACCATTATTGAGCCAGGCCGCGGCATGGTCGGAAATGCCGGCACCATCGAGGCCGAAGTCGTTCTCGTTTCCAAAAAGAGCGAAGAAGACGACGTTCGCTGGGTCTACCTCGACATCGGCAAGTTCGGCGGTCTCGCCGAGACGATGGACGAGTCGATCCGTTACCCGATCCGCACTCCGCGGGACGGCGATGCCCTGGCACCGTGCGTGCTGGCGGGCCCGACCTGCGATTCCGCCGACGTGCTGTATGAGAAGGAGCCCTACATGCTCCCGGTCAGCCTGGAAATCGGCGACAAGGTGCTGATCGAGGGCACTGGCGCCTACACGGCGACCTACTCGTCGGTCGCGTTCAACGGCTTCTCGCCGCTGAAGACCTATCACATCTGAAAATCGCCGGGAGCCGGTCGAGCCGGCTCCCCCCATCCCCACAAAAACACGCCCTCGCAGCGCGCGCTTGGCCGCGCGCCAGGGCGGGAGCAGGCTAAAAGATGATCTCGATCAGGAAAGAACGCCCCCCAGACATCGCTGCGCGCGAAGCGCTGCTTGACGAAGCTTTTGGCGAGCATCGCTGGCGCAAGAGCTCGCAGCGTCTTCGCAATGGCCGGTCGCCGGCTCAGGATCTCGCCTTTGTCGCGACCGATGGCAAACGTGTCGTTGGTACTGCCCGTCTGTGGGATATCGTGTGTGGCAGCGGCCAGGCCGGTTTGCTTCTTGGGCCGGTGGCGGTCACACAAGGCTACCGCAATCGCGGGATCGGCGCTGCGCTCGTGCGGCATGCGCTTGCGGCTGCCCGCCGGCGCGGTCATCGCGCGGTTGTACTCATAGGCGACGCGCCCTTTTACAATCGCTTTGGCTTCTCGGCCGAGAAGGCTGCCGCCTTGCGGATGCCCGGCCCGTTCGAGCGCCATCGCCTCCTCGCCCTCGAGCTTGAAGCGGGCGCCCTCAAGGGCGCGCGCGGGCTGTTACGAGCGCCCAGCCGGCCGATTTCGCTCCCCGAGCTCACCGCCTCCGCTGCGTAATTCTGGCAGAATGTCGTGGACGCCGGACGAGTTTCGCCCGGCGTCTATTCCGTTCCCGCTCTCCCGCGGATATGACCAGCTTTTCTGGAGATACTGACGATGCCCAAATGGCCCGTGCATGCCCGTATCGATGGACCCATCGTGATGATCGGCTTTGGCTCGATCGGCAAGGGCACCCTTCCATTGATTGAGCGTCATTTCAGCTACGACAAGAAGCGTTTCGTCGTCATCGACCCGGAAGACAAGGACCGCAAGCTGCTCGACTCGCGCGGTATCCGCTTTATCCATCAGGCCGTCACAAAGGATAACTACCGCCACCTCCTCACGCCGTTGCTCACGGCCGGCGGTGGCCAAGGCTTTTGCGTGAACGTGTCAGTCGACACCTCGTCACTCGACATTATGGAATTGTGCCGGGAGATCGGTGCTCTCTACATCGACACCGTGGTCGAGCCCTGGAAGGGCTTTTATTTCGACCCCAAGCTCGGTCCGGAAGCGCGATCGAATTATGCGTTGCGCGAATCAATTCTTGCTGCACGCCGCAAACGGCCGGGTGGCCCCACGGCGGTGAGCTGCTGCGGCGCCAATCCCGGCATGGTCTCCTGGTTCGTCAAGCAGGCCCTGCTCAATATCGCGCGCGATGTCGGCATAAAATTCAAGGAGCCGAAGACACGCGACGAATGGGCACGGCTGGCGAGGAAGGCCAATATCAAAGGCATCCACATCGCCGAGCGGGATACGCAACGCGCCAAACAGCCCAAGCCGATGAACGTTTTCGTCAATACCTGGTCGGTCGAAGGCTTCATTTCGGAGGGCTTGCAGCCTGCCGAGCTCGGCTGGGGCACGCACGAAAAATGGGTGCCAGCCAATGCCGGCAGACACAAAACGGGCTGCGGCGCCGCGATCTATATGTTGCAACCGGGCGCCAATACGCGTGTACGCTCATGGACGCCGACGGCACAGGCGCAATTGGGTTTCCTGGTAACCCACAACGAATCGATTTCGATCGCGGACTACTTCACGCTTCGCCGCGGCCGCAAGACAATCTACCGGCCGACTTGCCACTACGCCTATCACCCGTGCAATGACGCTGTGCTCTCGCTGCACGAAGTTTTCGGCCGCGCCGGCGCCCCGCAGGAAGACGTCCACATTCTCGACGAACATGAGATCGCCGATGGCATCGATGAGCTTGGCGTGCTGCTCTACGGCCACAAGAAGAACGCCTACTGGTACGGCTCCCAGCTGTCCATCGACGAGACTCGTGAGGTCGCGCCTTACCAGAACGCCACCGGCCTGCAGGTGACCTCAGCCGTGCTCGCCGGCATGGTGTGGGCTTTGGAGAATCCAAAGGCCGGTATCGTCGAAACCGACGAGATGGATTTTCGTCGCTGTCTCGAGGTGCAGATGCCTTATCTCGGGCCGGTGGTCGGCACGTATACCGACTGGACCCCGCTGACTGGACGTCCTGGCCTTTTCCCGGAGGACATCGACAAGCGCGACCCCTGGCAGTTCAGAAACGTGTTGATGCACTAGAACGCGCAACGCCCTGTGACCATTGCGGGCGGCCGCCGGGCCGCCCGTTCTATTTGTGCACAGTGCTTCACCACCGCTATTTCTTTTCGTCTGGCTTTTCGCCTGGTTTCGGCGGCGGCTTCTTCGGCGGTGGGCCCTGCCCTTGGGAAGGAGGTGCACGCGCGCCCGGTGGCGGGCCTGGCGGCGGCTGCACCTGCCGCTGTGGCTGTGGCGGCGGCGGTGGCTGCATCTGCCGCTGTTGAAGCGGAGGCGGGGGTGGCGGCGGCTGCACTTGCCGTTGTTGGGGCGGTGGTGGCGGCGGTGCCTGTGGCGGGATCGGCCGCATAATGGTCGGCGGCGGACCGCCGCCCGGTCCACTTCCTTCACGACGTTCTTCGCGGCGCTCATCTCGTTGTCCGGGCGCGTTGTTGGCCGGCGCTGTCGCAGGCGCCGTCGACGGCGCGGTCGGCGGGGAGGACAATGGCGCCTGCGGCGGAACAGGCCTCACGACGGTCGGCTGCTGCGACGACCCCCCGGGAGGTGCGCCCGGCACGCCGCGTTCGTGACGCTCTTCCCTCTGAACAGGAGCGGCGGCGGGGGCGATTGTCGTTGATGCGGGCCCTGCAGATGGCGGCGATGCGCCCGCTGGCGCCGTGGCCGGCGCGCCCTGTGCAGCGCGCGGCGGGCTGCTCCCCAACCGACCGCGTTCGTTTTTGCCAAGCGGCTGCGGCGCGTCGACCGCGGTGTTTGGCTGTATCACAGTGGTTGTGCGTTGTACGGAAACGGGAGCCAAGCGCGGACGCGCACCGGGTCCAACCGGTCCGCCTGATCCACTTGGCCCTCCCCTTCGGCCTCCGCGCGCGCCCCGCAAATCCTCAGGCCTGACCTGTACCGCTCCGGCCACTCCTTGGGTCGACGCGAAAACGCGCGGCTGCACTCGATAAGTGGGTATTGGCGCGCCATTCATGCGGGCGACGAAGACCGGCGAGATGCCGGGATTAACCGCCAATCGCCCGTGCACTGGAACCGTACGATTGACGATCCGGGTTTCGCGCAAAATGACCGAGCGCCGATACGACGGCACGATGTAGGGGCGCAGGCCGGGCGCGGCGATAAACCGGCTTGGCACGAATACCCAGTACGCAGGCTCAATTTCAAACCTCTCGATTAATTCGTCGGGCGGGAGAGGTGCCCAGCCGACATATTGGTCGCCATAGCGCCAATTCACCCAAGCCGGCGCCCATTCGTCGCCTGGCACCCAGAACCAGCCAAACCCTGGCTCAAAGGCCCAACGGCCATAGTGAAAGACGACCCAGCCCCAATCAGCCTCGACATCGTCAGATACCCAGTACCAGCCCCACTCTTCCGTATAGACCCAATGTCCGTACTGGTAGGGACGCCAGTCGGGCGGCACGCCTGTCGGCGTCCACACTTCCCCGAAACGCGGATGCGGCCGCCAGGCGCCGAATTCCTCGAGCGCGACTTGGGCATCCTCGGGAACCTGAGCTACGACCGGCGACAAGGCACCAATCGCAACCGTGGCTGACAGCACACCGATGGCAACAGCCGTGGTGGTCAAGACTGCGAAGGCCAGCCGGCGCAGTCGATGAGTGACAGTCATAATTAGTTTCCCAAGCCCAGACTCAAGACAGACAAGCGCCGCGCGTTTGGTTTCGAATCGATTTGCAAGTTAGTGCCGCGACTGTGACACGGGCAATCCGCCCTAAGTGAGGCGATCCAATAAGGCGATCAAAGCGTGAGGATTCCGGCGGCGTTCGATTCGGTTCCGAACGCGAGGATCTGGCCTGCGCTATCCCAGCCAAGCGCGCTGACCGCCTCTCCGTCGGCCGTTCGTGCGAGGATCAGAGCGTCGTCGTCGATCCGCACAAGCTTCACCGCGCCGTCGGCATAGCCGACGGCCACGACGGGTTGGCGCGGATGGCATTTAACGACCGTGGCACGGACCTCGGCGCGGGCGAGAATTTTCGGCTGGCGGCCCATTGGGCCATCCTTGCCGTCGAACGGCCAGAGTATGAGTTGCTCGGAGCCTGACGTTGCGAGGAAATCTCCGCTCGCGGTCCAGTCGAGCGAACGTACACGCGCCGAATAACCCGACATCCGCATATGCTTGCCGTCGGCAAGCCGCCAGCCGTGCAACATTGGCTCTTGCATGCAGGTGACCAGAAATTTTCCGTCCGGACTAACAGTAATGCCGAGGTGTGAGCCCTTCCATTCAAGCCGTTCCGGCGCGGCGCCGGTGTTGGGAAACCAAAGCGTGGCGCCGTTATAGTGCGCGATCGCGAGACGAAAGCCCTTTGGCGCAAACCAGAGGCCAGCCACCGTCGACGGTGTTTCAAAAGTGCGGTCTTCACCTTTTTTGGTGAGTACATGCGCGGTCTTTCCCGCCGACCACGCAATTGCGCCATCCGGACCGAGTGCAATCTGATCGATCCAGCGTCGTTTCTCGTCCGACGCGAGGGTCCGAATTTGGCCGTCAGAGCCGGTTTCGATGAGTTTGCCGTCGTCGCCGCCGGTGATAATGCGTTTGCCGTCGCAGGCGCTCGCCAGAATGGCCCCAGCGTGGGCCACGACGCGGCGTTTGTCGTCATCGGCAAACAACAACGCTTCTTCGCCAAGCACGAAAACCGGTGTCGCGCCCATAAAATGCACGCCGACCACAGCCGCTGTCGCGTCGATGGAGCGCACGCGGTCGGCGAGAGACGGAATGGGCGCTTGCGTGTCGCTCACGTTAGGCGATGCAGCTTTCGAAACCTTGGCGGATTTTGTCCTCGGGCAGCTTGCGTCCAATAAACACGATGCGGCTGTCGCGAGGCTCGTCGGCGCGCCACGGCCGCTGATGGTCGCCGTCGAGGATCATGTGGACGCCCTGGAAGACGAACCGTTCGGGATCGTCCTTGAACGACAGGATGCCCTTGCAGCGCAGGATACTCGGACCGTCCTTGGCCACAAGATCCTGGATCCACGGAAAGAACTTGTCGGGGTTGAGCGGCTTGTCGGTGCGCAGCGCGACCGATTGCATCTCCTCGTCGTGGTAGTGCTTGAGACCGTTGTCATGATGGTGGGCGCCATGATGGTGATCATGATGGTGATCATGACCGTGGTCGCCATGGGCGTGATGATGATCATGATGATGGTCTGCGCCGGCCAGGAAATCAGGCTCAATGGTCAGGATACGATCCAGATCGAAAGCGTTGCGGCCGAGAACTTCGCCGATGTCTATTTTTGCGCGCTCGGTACGGTGCAACCGCGCGTAGGGATTGAGCCCGCGAATGCGCGCTTCGACCTCGCTCAATTCCTCGGGCGCGACCAGATCCGTCTTGTTCAACAGGATCACGTCGGCAAAGGCGATCTGGTTCTTGGCCTCGGGCGCGTCCTTCAGGCGGTCAGAGAGCCACTTTGCGTCGGCGACCGTGACTACGGCGTCCAGTTTGGTCTTGGCACCGACGGCTTCGTCCATAAAGAACGTCTGCGCCACCGGTGCCGGGTCGGCGAGACCGGTGGTCTCGACGATGATCGCGTCGAACTTGCCCTTCCGCCGCATCAACCCATCGATGATGCGGACCAGATCGCCGCGCACGGTGCAGCATATGCACCCATTGTTCATTTCGAATACTTCTTCGTCGGCGTTGACTACCAGCTCATTGTCGATGCCGATTTCACCGAACTCGTTGACGATCACGGCAAACTTTTTGCCGTGCGGCTCGGACAAAATGCGGTTCAGCAATGTCGTCTTGCCGGCGCCGAGATAGCCGGTGAGCACAGTGACGGGGATTTTAGAAGCAGTATCGGGGATGGGCATAGCGCGGGGAGCTCCGTTCAAACCTCATATAGGCAATCTTGCCCTCCACTACAAAATCCTGATCCAAACCCCCGTCGACAGGCCTTATTAGCCGTCAATTGCTAGGTTCATGCTTATCGCTTGGTGCCGCCCGAAAACGCCGCCAACCCGCCAGCGCCGCTCTCCAAATAAAGGCGGCGAGGATAACGGAAAAAAAGACAGTCGCCGTGGCGCTGGCCAGCACAATCTGATCCTTGCTGTCGGCGCCCCGTGAAAACATCCAGGCGGGAAGAAAGAGCGACACATCACCCGCGAGCCATGAGGCAACAAGCGGGAATAACACCATTGCCAGCACCGCAACGACGAGAACCTGCCAGAATCGATCGACCGCACGCCAAACAACATAGACAGTCAGGATGGCCAGTATGAGGCCTAGGGTTGCGAGCGCCATCGATCCCTCCCGGCACGACAAACGCCATCAGGCTTTGCGGCAACCGATCGCGGCGCTGCCAAATTGCGCCTCTCCGCGGGTCATCCGATCCCCTTGGCCCGCTCCCACTCCCAAGGCTATGTTTGTCCGGATAGATGCGCCAGGGCGGCAAACGTCCGGCAGGCTCAGAGGAACGCCATGAACTATTCGACCAATTTCCCATCGATCAGGGATCGAGTGTCGCCGCAGGAATGGCAGGCACGTCTCGACCTGGCCGCCTGCTACCGCCTGGTCGATTCCTACGGCATGACCGACCTTATCTACAATCACATCACCGCGGCTGTTCCAGGCGAAAAAGATGTTTTGTTGCTCAATCTCTATGGCCTTCTCTACAAGGAGATCACAGCCTCAAGCCTGGTGAAAATTCATGTCGACGGCGAGATCCTCTGGAAGCCTGATACAGATTACGACATCAACAAGTCAGGCTATGTGATCCACGGCGCTATTCACAAAGCGAGACCCGATGTCGCCTGCGTGCTGCATACGCACACCCGCGCGGGCATGGCAGTTGCCGCCATGAAATGTGGCCTGCTTCCGTTGTCACAGACCGCGATCCGATTTGTCGGGCACATCGGCTATCACGATTATGAAGGACCGGCCGTGGAACTCGACGAGCGCGAGAGGCTTGTTCGCGACCTCGGCCCGCACGAGGCGCTGATCATGCGTAACCACGGCTTGCTGACCTGCGGCGCAACCGTTCAACAGACGTTCAACACCATGTATCAGCTCGAACTGTCATGCCGCTCGCAAGTGGATGCGATGGCGGCACGCACCGAGCTGACCATGCCAGGCGAGAATGTGCTGGCTCATACTGCGCACCTGTATCAGCCTGGCACCCGCCGGCCGTACGGCATTCTCGAATGGCCGGCGATGCTGCGACGGCTCGACGCCGAACAGAAAAACACTGACTATCCGCCATACTGGCATTGAAGATTTTCGCTATCTGGAGACATCATGCCCACACCGACATCTCGATTGATGGTGGCAGCGACATTGTTGCTCGCTCTCACGGCGGTCTCGCTTGCCGACGACTACCCAAACAGGCCGGTGCGGTTGATCATTCCGTTCCCACCCGGTGGCAGCAACGACGTAGTCGGCCGCCTGGTCGCGCAGCAGCTCAGCATCAAGCTCGGTCAGCAGGTCTATGTCGACAACCGCGCCGGAGCCGGCGGTACAATCGGCACCGAGGCTTGTGCGACCGCCACGCCCGACGGCTACACGATCTGTGTCATTTCGATCGCGCACGCGGTCAATCCGGCGCTTTATCCACTCAAGTACGATCCTATCAAATCGTTCACACCGATTTCGATCTTCGCAACAGGGCCGAACGTGCTGGTGGTCAATCCGACTTCGCCGATTAGATCAGTGAAGGACCTGCTTGCATTGGCAAAGGAAAAACCTGGCGAGCTGAACTACGCCTCGGCTGGCGTCGGCAGCTTTCAGCATTTGGGCGCGGAGCTGTTCAAGCTGCAGGCGCAGATCAACCTCGTCCACGTGCCTTACAAGGGCGGCGGACCGGCCATGCAGGATGTCATCGCCGGACACGTGAAGATCATGTTCTCCTCGCTGGTACAAACCACGCCCTTCATCAAATCCGGACAGCTCATTGCTCTCGGTACCGGCGGAGCCAAGCGCAGTCCTGTGCTGCCGGACGTCCCGACCATCGCGGAGGCGGGTGTTCCCGGTTATGTGGCGGACAACTGGTGGGGTCTGGCTGCGCCCGCCGGTCTGCCCAAACCGATCATCGACAAACTATATGCGGCAACACAGGCCGCGCTAAAGGCGCCCGAACTGCAGGCGCAGTTCGAGCGCGAAGGAGCGGCCACCGTGGAAATGAGCACCGCAGAGTTTGGCGAATACATCAAAACCGAAATCACCAAGTGGGGACGCGTCGTGAAAGAGGGGAACATTCACGCGCAATGAGACGAGCCGCAGCTTCCGAGTCTATCGCTTGGCGCGCCTGTATCGCTTTGTCTAACCTGTTATGAAATAAGGTATTTTAGGAAAGCCTTCGCTGCGGGGCGACTTTACCTAAGTTTTACGGGCCATCGTTATGGTGCGGCCGCGCGCCGGGGGACACCCCGGGGCAGTCAGTGAAAGGTGGCGGGAAGAATCCCGCCCAAGACAAGAAATGTCGCAGGCCGCGTCAGTAATCGACGAACTCGAAGATGCACTCGCCGCAGGGTCAAGCGATCGGCGCACCGAAATTCTCAGGCGTGTGACTGATCTTTTTCTTGGCAAGGCCGAAGCCTTTAATGAAGAACAAGTTGTTCTCTTCGATAACGTGCTCGCGCATCTCATCAAACAAGTCGAGATCTCCGCACTCGCGGAACTTGGTGTCAAACTCGCGCCCGTCAACAACGCACCAGATGGCATCATCCGAAGTCTTGCCTATCATGATGAGATCGCAGTCGCCGGACCGGTGCTCGCGCAATCGCCACGCCTCACCGAGGGCGACTTGATCGAAATTGCAGAGTCGAAGAGCCAAGATCATCTGGGCGCAATCACCGAACGTACGCGATTAGCCGCCGCAGTGACTGACATCCTGATTCAGCGTGGTGACACTTCGGTCGTTCGCAAGTTGTCGCAAAATAAGGGCGCTACCTTTTCAGATGGCGGATATGTCGCACTGGCGGAGCGTGCGGAGACCGACGTACGGCTCGCTGAAAATCTCGGTATGCGACTCGATATGCCGCCGCACTTGCTTCAGGACCTCATGTTAAAAGCGACCGAGGCCGTGCGCGCACGATTGTTGGCAGCGGTTCCGGCGGAACGTCAGGGCGCGATCCAGAGCGTCCTATCCCAGGTATCGGACAAGGTCCTGCGCAAGGCAGCAGCGCCAAGGGACTTCAGTCACGCAGTCGCGCTCATCGACAAGATGCAAAGCGACGGCCGGCTTAATGAACTGGCAATCGTGGGATTTGCTGACGCCGGCCAGTACGAAGAACTGGTCGCCGGGCTCGCACGGGTTTGTGCTGCACCTGTCGAGCTTATCGAACGGCTGATGCAGAATGTGCGCTATGACGGAATTCTCGTTGCCTGCAAGGCAGCCGAGCTACGCTGGCAGACCTTCAACGCGATCCTGAGGGCGCGTTACGCGCCTCATGAGGTGCCGGCCACCGACCTCGCTCAGGCACGGACCGATTTTCTTAAGCTTTCGGTGCCCACCGCGCAGCGGATGTTGCGTTTCTGGCTCGTGCGCGGCCTCGCAAAATCAGCCGACGCCTGACCTGACGTCGGTCGAAATGCCGTCGGGACATCTTGCGATTTGAAATGTTATAATGTTACATTATACAGGAGATGACCCGAAATGCAGTGATAAAATGGTGGTTCGTCTCGTGAAGTCCGCCGCAGCAGGTCTTGCAGCCATTCTTGTACTGGCCATTGGCCAAGCCGCTTCCGCGCAGGCTGCCTCGGGTCAGATCGCGGTGGTGGCAGCCGAGAATTTCTACGGCGACATTGCGCGGCAAATTGGCGGCGACCAGGTAGCGGTTGCCAGCATAATGACCAATCCGGACCAAGACCCGCACCTTTTCGAAACGACCCCGGCCGTCGTGCGCCAACTCGCGAGAGCAAAGATCGTGGTTCTCAATGGCGCAAATTATGACCCCTGGATGGACAAACTCCTGGCTGCGACGCCGAGGTCGGACCGCATTGTAATCAATGCCGCGCAACTCACCGGCCGCAGGCCCGGCGATAATCCGCATCTTTGGTACGATCCTGTCACCATGCCCCGGGTGGCAACCGCGATCGCCGAAGCGTTCGCCAAGGTAGACGTTCCACACTCGTCGGACTATGCGGCGCGGTTGAAAACGACGCTCGCGGCTCTCGAGCGTATCGCCCAGCGCGTCACGCAAATGAGGGCGAAGCACGCGGGGACCGTTGTTACGGCCACTGAACCGGTGTTCGGCCCAATGACTGACGCACTCGGTCTCACCATGCGCAACCAACGATTTCAGCTCGCGATGATGAACGATACGGAACCGAGCGCGCGTGACGTGGCTGCGTTCGAGAGAGATCTTCGGGAACGCAAAGTAAAGCTGTTGATCTACAACAGCCAGGTATCCGAGAAACTTACCGAGCGCCTGCGTGACATCGCCGGTAAGGCGAAGGTTCCCGTCATCGGTGTCACCGAGACAATGCCACCGAACGCCTCTTTCCAGGATTGGGTCCTCGGTGAGTTGGACGTCCTCGACAAGGCGCTAAATGAGCCAAACTCGTGAGCGCCGTTACGCTCGATCGCGCCACGCTACGCATCGGTGATCGTGCGGTATTGTCCGATGTCGGCTTCAACATCGAATTCGGCGAATTCATCGGCGTGTTGGGGCCTAACGGCGCCGGCAAGACCACGCTGATGCGCGCCATTCTTGGGCTGCTTTCACCCACCAGCGGCAGCATAAAAGTACTCGGCCGTACGCCTGAGCGCGGCAATCCTGCGATCGGCTATCTTCCGCAACTGCGAACGGTTTTGCCCGATTTGCGCGTGCGTGGACGCGATTTCATCGCCAGTTCCTTTAATGGCGAGCGCTGGGGACTTCCTGCGTTCGGTCGCCACGATTACCGCATGATCGAAGAAACGCTCGACGCGGTGGGAGCGCGCGATCTTGCCACGCGGCCCCTGTCCGACATGTCGGGCGGCGAGAGGCAACGATTATTGCTGGCGCAGGCGCTGATCGGCGCGCCCCAGTTGTTGCTGTTGGACGAACCTTTGATCAGCCTCGACGCACGCCACCAAGAGATTGCCATTGATGTCGTGCGCAAAGTTTGCCGTGAACGAAAGATTACGGTGCTGTTCAGCGCGCATGAACTCAACCAGCTGCTGGGAACGCTCGATCGGGTCCTGTATTTGGGAAACGGCCGGGCCGTGCTTGGCACTGTCGAGGAAGTGGTAACAGCGCCCGTGCTGTCGCGGCTGTATGGCACCGACATCCAGGTTCTGCGCACCGATGGCCATATTTTTGTGATGTCGCGCGGCCGCGACGTTGAACGCACGGATCACCTGCACGACCACCATCACGGCCACGAAGCTGGCCACAATCACCACCACCACTGACATGTTCGCCTACGACTTTATGACAAACGCGTTTGCCGCCGCTGGCATCGTGGCGGTCGTATCGGGCCTTGTCGGCTATTTCTTGGTCATGCGCGGGCAAACCTTCGCCGGTCACGCGCTGTCTCACATTGGCTTTGCCGGAGCCACCGGCGCCGGATTGATCGGCCTTACGCCACTGTGGGGCCTGCTCGCCTTCACGCTCGCTGCCGGCGTCGTTATGGGCGCGTTAAGTGAGCGCATCAGCAACCGTGACGTCGCGATAGGCGTCGTCCTTGCGCTCGCGCTCGGATTTGGTCTCCTGTTCCTGCACTACACCACCTCGTTTGCCATGCAAGCGACCGCGCTTCTGTTCGGAAACGTCCTGGCGGTCGACCACACCATGATCGCGACACTGGCGGTGCTCGGCGCGATCACGCTCGTGGCCCTGGCCGCCATCATGCGCCCCCTCATCTTCGCAAGTCTGCAGCCGGAACTGGCAGAAGCAAAAGGCGTATCCTTGCGCCTGGTATCCACGATCTTTCTCGCGATCGTGGCGGTGGCGGTGGCGGCATGCGCCCAGATCGTCGGTGTTTTGCTGGTATTCACGCTGATGGTCGGGCCACCGGCCGCGGCGCAACGCATCACAACCGGGCTCTGGACCGGTTTGGTGGTCTCGGCGGCGCTTGCGCTTGCCGACGCCTGGCTTGGCCTGACGATCGCTTTCTACACCGACTGGCCGGTGAGTTTCTGCATCGCCGTGCTCAGCGCCCTTGGCTATTTCGCCACGTTGTCTGCACGGCCCGGGCGTCACGTGCACTCCGAAGCGTGAAACGCAAACGGCCCCGCCGCGGCGGGGCCGTCGCAAAGTTGCGCGACCGAGCTTGCTCTACATCTTGGCGCCCTTCTCCTTGAAGAATTTCACCGCGCCCGGATGCCACGGGATCGGCGAATTGGCGACCACCTGATTTTCCACTGTGAAGCTTGATGCGTCCTTGTGCACGGCCACTAGGTCGGCTTTCTTGTCGATGATCAGTTTAACGATGTTGTATGCGTCTTCGTCGGACATCTTGTCGTTGGTGACAAGAATATTCCAAACCGCGGAGACCTGATTGTCCTTGTCCTGGCCCGGATAGGTGCCGGCCTTGATGATGGCCGTCGAATAGAGATTGTCATATTTGGCATTCATCTTTGCGACGACGTCGGAATGATCGATCAGCTTGATTTTTGTGCCCGGCGTTGCCGCGAGGTCGGTCACGCCGGCGGTCGGCAAGCCGCCGACCCAGAAAAACGCATCGATCTTGTGGTCCTTGATCGCATTAACCGATTCTGCGACCGACAAGCGTTCGCGTTTCATATCCTTGTCCTTGTCGAGCCCGGCCGCTTCAATGACTCGGAACGCCATCACCTCGGTGGCGCTGCCGGGCGCGCCGGTCGACACGCGCTTGCCCTTGAGATCCGCAAGCGTGTTGACGCCGGTTCCCTCGATGGACACGACATGCATGATGTTCGGATAGAGCACCATCAGCGTTCGCAACGGCACCTTGCTGCCTTTGAATTTGTCCTGGCCATTGAACGCGTCGAGGGCGGCATCGGCCATCGAGAAGGCAAGTTCGCTCTGCCCGGAATTGATCAGCTTGAGGTTGTCGACCGAACCGCCGGTGACCTGCGCGGTCGCCTGCATGTTCGGGAAAGTCTTTGAAATCAAATTCGCGAGCGCGCCGCCGATCGGATAATAGACGCCGCCGGTGCCGCCGGTGCCGATCGCGATCGCCCGCTGCTGGGCGATGGCGCCGCCCAACGCAAGTGTCGCGGCCGTCGCCGCGGCAAAAGCCAATGTGAATCCTCGTCTCATTTTTTCCTCCCTTAGTGTTCTTAACGCGTTTATGGAACTGCCGCCGGGGCGGGCTCCCGGCTGAACCACTGCCATAGCAACAAGGCGGCACCGAGGGCGAGGCCGAAAGGTGCCGGATGCGGAATATCGAGGCCGGTTGCGCTTTCCATCATGGCCTCGAGAAGGCTCGGGAACACCAGCAGCAGTCCGGTCAGCAGGAAAAGTCCACGCTCGACCGGCGTCGTGCGCCGGACAGCCCAATTTTGTGCCGCGACCGAGAGCGCACCGAGGCCGGCACCAGTCACCGCCGTAATCCAGATGATGTCATAGACCGAGCCATCCTTCGGAATCTTGAGCAACAAGCCGATGCCGAGCGGGTCGAGCACGAACACAAACGGCACCAAGAATGCCGGTAGTGTGTATTTCCACGCCTGCATCGTGGTCCGGTAAGGGTCGCCACCGGTGATGGCAGCGGCCGCGAATGGCGAGAGGGCGGTCGGCGGGGACACTTCCGACAATACCGCGTAGTAGAAGATGAACATGTGCGCGGCATAATCGGGCACGCCGAGCTTGATCAGGGCCGGCGCAGCAATGACTGCGCAAATAATGTAAGAAGCAGTCACGGGGACCGCGAGGCCGATGATCCATACGACCAACGATGTGTAGATCGCGGTCATCAAAAGGCTGCCCCCGGCGAAGTCGATGACGATTGCGGAAAACTTCAAGCCCAATCCGGTCAGCGTGACCACGCCGACAATAATGCCGGCAGCGGCGCAAGTCGTTGCGGCGCTGAGCACACCGATTGAACCGTCGGCAAGCGCCGTCGTGAGTTTCTTGGTCGAAGGAATGGCCCGCTGGCCGGCTTGTGTCAGGCCGAGAACGGCCAGCACGCCGATCACAATCAAGATCACCATCGGAAAGTAATTCTGCACCATGAGCCCCGGCACCGACGTGCCCATACCGGGGATGACGCCAATCACCGCGGTCACGACGAGAAGGCCGAGCAACGCCAGCAACAATCGACGCGGTCCCAATGCGGTTTCGGGCGCGAGCGCACTCATCGTGAAGGCCAGCAAGGTGGAATAAAACACCGACAGCATCGGCGAATATCCGATGACCATGAACACGACCACGGCAACCAGCGAGACGAAATGGAACCCGTAGCGCCGGGTCATCTGCCAGATTGTCAGTTCCTGCTTGAACAAAACTTCGCGCGCGCCAAAACGCATGGCATCGAGCTCAACCATGAACAGGAGTGACAGGTAGTAGAGGCAAGTCGGAATCGTCGCCATCCAGATGACGTCGAGGTAACTGATTTTGAGAAACTCGGCGATGAGGAAGGCAGCGGCGCCCAGCACGGGCGGCGAGATGATGGCGCCCAGTCCGCCGGCGGCAAGCAAACCGCCAGCGGCGTCCTGCTGAAAACCGGCCTTCTTCAACATCGGCCAAGCCACCGTACCGATCATCACTGTGGTGGCAACGCCGGAACCTGATGGGCCGCCCAGCAGGAACGACGAAGCGACGACCGCGCGCCCCGCGCTTGACGGTTTGCCGCCCATGACCGCGAGCGAGAAGTCGATGAAGAATTTGCCGGCACCGGAATGCTGGAGGATGGCGCCGTAGATCGTGAACATGATGATCAGCGTCGCCGACACATCGACGGCAACACCGAATATTCCCTCGAGCGTTATGAACAGGTGCCCGACCAGACGGGCGATGTCGAAGCCACGGTGGGTCCAAGGCGGCGGCAGATACGGACCGAACATTGCGTAGGCGATGAATAAGATTGCAACAACCGGCATAATTGGACCGGTGGTGCGACGAGCCGCCTCCAGCACGAGCACGATGAAAATACTGCCGAGGATTACGTCCCAGCGATCCGGCACCGCCGCGCGATCGAGGAAATCATCGCCTCCCGCGAGCGCATAAATAATAATGGCGATGCCGGCGAGCGCCGGTATCACGTCGAACCATTGGACGTGGTTGCGGAAACGCGCGGCGAGCGGAAACAGCAGAAAGCTGAGCAACAGGACGAACGCGACGTGGATGTAGCGCAGTTCTTGCGTCGGAACGATGTCGTAGGCGGCATAAAGGTGGAACAGCGTCATCGCGACCGCGATGCCTGTCACCGCAACCCCGACCCAGCCCGCGAGCCGGTTGGCGGCGCCTTCTTCCTGCTGGACGTATTCTTCCGCTTTGCGGAGTTGCTCCTCGGAAATGACTTGCGTTTCCACGCCCGGTTTTACTTCTTCCGCCATCGTCCCCTCGCCCGGTGGCGGTGTCAGCCCGCCTTCCAAGCCAAACTACCATGCGCCGCTGAGAGGGGAATACCTTAGAAATACAGCTTGTTAAGGCCGTCCGAGCACCATCGCCAGCGCCGCGGCCATGAACGGCAGCGGCAGCGACACGGCCGCGCGGAGCCACACAATGCGTGCCGGCATCATCGGTACTTCCCAGATGATGAGCCGGTGGATGGCGTAGAGCGCCCAAGCGGTCGAATAGGCAATGACCTGCGGCGCGCCCGCGCCGCTTTTGAGTGCCGCAGCGCCAATCGAGAAACCAACCACCGGGCCTCCCGGCGTGAGCGCGCCGCCGAGCGTGGCGATCATGACGCCAAAGAAGCCCGATCCCGGTCCGAGCCACGGCGCGATCCATTCGTTGGGAAGCGCCTCGGCGAGGAAGCCAGAGCCAATAACACCGATCCCGATTCGCGGCAGCAGAAGGATGAACTCCATTGCGCCCGCGCGTGAACCTTGGTCGAGCAGGACGCGACCGCGCACGGCTGCGACGCACGCCAGAACCGCGACCACCGACCACAATAGAATGTTGATGGCGAGCGTCATTGAGCATTCTCGCGGTACTCAAATCCCGCGCGCACCGCGGCACGCGCCAGAAGACCCGCCACGATCGGCAGCGGCAGCGCCGCAACGATGCGCCAGATCACGAAATCGGACCCGAAGAACGGCAGCTCCCAGACCAGGGCGCGGGTGTAGCCGATCAAAGTCCAGCTCACGATGAAGGCCACCACGGCGCCGGCGTCCGCACCCATGACTAGGAAAGCCCCTGCGACGGGATAAATTGTGATCGGGCCGCCGGGCAGCAGGAAGCCGAAAAAGGCTGCAATCAGCAGTCCGACAAATCCCGATTCATGGCCGACCCATCGCGCGACCATTTCGCGCGGCAGCAGCAACGTGACAAACGCGCCGATCAGGCAGCCGGCCAGCACTTTCGGCAGCATCTCGGCAAACAGCGTTACGTCACCCAGCAGGATTGAGAGAAAGTGTTCGCGCCCGTCACGCACGTAGACGGTGACAGCGGCGGCGATGGCGGCAAACGCGATGGTCGCCGTCGACCAATCGAAGGCGCGGCGGCGGCGGCGCGGCGGAGGGGGGTTAGTCAAGACGTGAAGTAATCTGTTCTAGCGCGTAGCGGCGGGGGCGGCAGTCGTGGCGACCAGTTCGCCCTGCCGTGTGCCGCCGGCGACCGCGACAAAGGCGACCAGGGCCAGCATGACTGTGGCGTAAACCGGAATCATCACGCCTGCCAGTTTCTTGACATCCTTCTTATCTTCAGCCGAGAGCATGACATGAATGTGCGCGGGGTGGCACATCGGCGCCTCCTGGGAAATCTCTTGACTAAAAAGTCTAGTGCACAGCTCATCGCTTGTCTCCCGGCTGCCCGTTGACCCTGCATTGCAGTGTCGATAGTTTGGCCGCGATGGGGATGGGGTCCCCCGAGAACCGCCTGTAAGAGGCTGATGACTCCTACCGCGAAACATGGCGGTAGGAATCTATCCGCCGCAGGGCGGTTTTTCTTTGCCCTGAGACATAGGGATTTGATCGATGGGCTATCTCATTGTGTTTATCGGTGGCGGGATCGGCGCCGCCCTTCGCCACGGCTTCAACCTTGCATTCGCCCGTCTGCTGGGCACGGCATTTCCCTATGCGACCTTGTTCGAAAATGTTTCAGGCTCGGTCGCGATGGGATGTCTGGTATCGTTTTTCGCATTCAAAAGCGGCATTCCGCACCATTGGCAGTTGTTTCTCACCACCGGAATTCTCGGCGGCTATACGACATTTTCGACTTTTTCGCTCGATGTTGCGTTGCTCTACGAACGTGGCGAACTGGGATTGGCCGCGCTCTATGTGCTGCTTTCGGTCGCGCTGTCGATCGGCGGTTTGTTCGCGGGCCTAGCGCTGGTGCGAAATTTTGCTTAAGCGCACGGGCTCTCGCTACTCCGTTGGCCGTAAACCAAGTTTGTCGAGCAACGCCATGTCGCAGTCGCGGCCCGGATTGGGCGTGGTGAGCAATTTCGGCCCGTAGAAAATCGAATTGGCGCCGGCAAGGAAGCAAAGCGCCTGCGTCTCCTCGCTCATATCCTCACGGCCCGCAGAAAGCCGGACGACAGAAGCCGGCATGCAGATGCGCGCGACTGCGATGGTGCGTACGAAGTCGATGGGATCGAGCGCCTGCGTGTTCGCGAGCGGCGTGCCTTCGACCCGCACCAGCATATTGATCGGCACGCTTTCAGGATGCTCCGGCAACGCTGCGAGCGTCGCTATCATGCCGATGCGGCCCTCGAGCCCCTCGCCCATTCCGACGATACCGCCACAGCAGACGTGGATGCCGGCCTCACGCACGTGCTCGAGCGTGTCGAGACGATCCTGATAGGTGCGTGTGGTGATAATCTCGCGGTAAAATTCCGGCGACGTATCAAGATTGTGGTTGTAGTAGTCGAGTCCACAGTTCTTTAGCCGTCGCGCCTGATCACCGGTCAACATGCCGAGCGTGACACACGTCTCCATGCCAAGCGCTTTCACGCCTTCAACCATCTCGCACACCTTGTCGAGGTCCCGATCCTTGGGCGAGCGCCAGGCGGCTCCCATGCAGAAGCGCGACGCGCCCCCGGCCTTGGCTGCGCGCGCTTCGGCAAGCACCGCATCGACATCCATCAGCTTTTCCGCCTTGATACCGGCGTCGAATTTCGCGGACTGTGGACAATATGCACAGTCCTCCGGACAGCCCCCGGTTTTTATCGACAGGAGGGTGGAAATCTGCACTTCCGCCGGATCGAAATTCTCGCGGTGGACCTGGGCCGCGCGGAATATCAGTTCCGGAAAAGGCAGCGCGAAGAGCGCGCGTACTTCTTCGCGCGTCCAATCGTGGCGCGGCAGGGCGGCCGCCGCGAATGGCGGCATGTGTTGCGATAGCGACATGCCAGAAACCTCCGAAAACTCTCGATCCGCCTTAGCCTTATACCAAGTTGGCAGGCCCAATATGCAAGAGTTCATCGCGTTGAGCGATCTTCGGCACCGTGTTATTATGTCCCTACAAGTGGGGCGGGAACGGGACGACCATGAAAAAACTCGTTGTATGCGCCATTGTATCGGGACTGCTGTGCGGGCCGGTTCTCGCTCAGCAATCGCGGTCCGACGACCCTCTCATAATCAAGGAACGAGACAAGCAGCAGCAGGCGGAAGCGCTCGACAAGCAATACAAGCGCACGCTTGACCAGACCCGCAGGGAAAGCGAAGCACCGACGCGGAATGACCCATGGGCAAACATGCGCGGGTCAAACGACGGCAAACGTTAGGCGCGCCGGCCTAACCGCGAACGAATGATCCGGCTTGCGATATCCGGTGGCATCGTCGCTTACATTGCCACGATCGTGGTGTTTGGCCTCATGTTCGGCAGCAGCGGCCCCGGCAAAATAATCGTCACCAGCGCCCGCGCCAGCCCCACCCGCCCCAATAAGGCCGATAGTACGGACCGCCGTAATAGACGACAGGCGGCGGAGCCGCATAGTAAACCGGCCCGCCGACGACCTCGGGCCCTTCGACCACCCGCGGTCCGTATTGATTTGGCCGATACGCCGCGCCCGACGCAGCCGTGCGCTGCTGCGGAACCCGGCCGCTCATGTCGAGCGCTGTCTGGATAGCAAAGCCCTTCTTGTCTTGCCAGGTGATCTCGCACCAGCCTTCATCGCAGCCGCCAGTGTCAACCAAGCTGCCGCCCGGAATCTTGGCGACGATCTCGCTACCGGTGCCGGGTGCCGCGCGCAAGTTGACCGTAGAGGCAATGTAGGCCGGTTTCGCCAAAACCGGCATGGCGATGCACGCGATGGCGAGCCCCAAAACATATGACGAAAACTTCATGGCATCTCCTCCGCCCGCACGTTTTGCCGCCCCCGGCAAAGAGCCGCTGAAACTTCCGCCGCGAAAACGGCGGGATCGGGGCACAAGCCGACGCCGGTTGGAAAACTACGAGCGTCGCGTCGGCAATCCATTGAAGCTCTTGGCAAATTCGTGGGCGCGCTTGCGTGGCGACTGGCAGCGAATTCACGCAGGATCGAAACTATATTCGCCTTTGGCCTTCTCCCTCGCGGGTGCTGCCGTTTGCGCGGAACGCGTCTCCTGCGCGCGTCCCAGCCCTAATGAGAGGACGAACCACCCCGCCACCACTGGCAAAGAACAGAGCGCGATGGCACCCAGCTTGAGCCCCAATGCTTGCATGGTGTCGAATATCCACCCGGATAATGCGTCGGAGCCGCGATATACGACAACGTCGACCAGATTTTTCGCTTTATATTTTTCCTCTCGCGTCACCACCGTGAAGAAAAGCTGACGTGCAGGGTTGGCGATTGCGAAATTCATCCAACGCTGCAAGACCTGAATAGTCACGACGACGGCGAGCGTAGGCATCAAAGCCAGGACGGCAAAGCCCACAACGTAGACCGCCGGCAGTGCCGCCGCGGCTATGCCGGTCCCGACGCGCTTGAGAAGCTGGCCCGTCACCAGCAATTGCGTGAAGAGCGTCAGCAGGCTGACCGCAAGATCGATGCTGGCGAAGATGCGCGTTTGGAGTCCTGCCGTCTTGACCGCTTCGGAAACGATATGTGCCTGCTCGAAATAGATGATGGTCGCGGCATAGGACAACAATGCAACCCAGGCGGCGACACCAAGCATATAAGGCGAGCGCACCAGCTCGGGAATTGCCGCGAATGCGCTACCGCCGATGTTTTCCGTTGTTGCTTTCCGTCCGGGATGTACTCCTGCAGCGCGTTCAAGCCGATAGACGCAGAACACCGCTATTTCGAGAAACACCGCCGCCGCAATCATCAGATTTACGGGTCCGACGGGGACTGAAAGCCAAATCGTGATGATCGGCCCCAACAACGCGCCGGCGGTGCCGCCGGCCCCAATAAATCCAAACAGCCGCTTTCCCTGCTCGGATGTAAACAGGTCAGCCATGAACGACCAGAAGACCGCCACCGCAAATAAATTGAAAACGCTGACCCACACGAAAAATATGCGCGCGACGATCACGGTCTCGATGTCAAAGGTCAGCAGCACCCAAAACAACACGAGATTGGCGACGAAGAAGTGATAGACGATCGGGATGAACCGGGCGCGAGGCAATCGCGCAACCAAGGCCCCGTAAAGCGGCTGAGCCACGACTAGCGTGGCAAAGGTGGCGGTGAATAGCCATGGCAGGTTCTTTACGCCACCCGCGATGCCCATTTGGTCGCGCAACGGCCGCAGAACGTAGTAGCCGGCGAGCAACGCGAAGAAATACGCGAACGACCACAGCGCCGCCGCGCGTTCCTGCGGCGTCGCCGGCATGGCGCGCCTCAGCCAAAGTTCGACCAAGCTCATGGCAGTGCGAGTTTTTGCTTTAGCTCCGCAGCCGACACTTGCTGCCCATAGCCCGGTTGGCCGCGCTGGAAGCGTCGCGCATCAGCCAGTTTGCCGACAACAACCGGATCAAAACCGGCGTCGCGCACAAGGCCCGCTGCAACCTGCACGGCCTCCGCATCATCGCCGGCAATCGGTATGGCGAGTCTCGGATCCGGGCGGTTCGCCTCGCGCGCAAAGATCATATAGGACATCGTATTGAATGCGCGCACGATCCGCACACCGGGAAAATATTTCTGCGTCGTTACGCCAACTCCATTTTCCTCGACTTCGTCGGCGATGGCGCCGTCGCGCGCTGACACGGCGTTGCAGGCATCAAGCATGACCTTGCCTTTCATCGCTGCGGCGTAGTCCTTGCCGATCTGAGGCAATGCGCCATAGGGCACGGCGATAAATAGAACATCGCCAAATTTGATTGCTTCTTCGACGGTGCCAGCCTGCGCCAGGCTGCCGAGTTCTGCGACCAGCGACTTGAGTTCTTCCGGGTGACGCGAAGAAAAGGCAACCGGGTGGCCTTTCTTGATCCACAGACCGCCAATCGTACTGCCGATATGGCCCGACCCAATTACGCCAATGCGCGTGGGAGCAGCACTTTGCGCCCACACACCGGCTGGCTGAAAAATCGCGCCCAACGCCAAAACCCCGCCCACGCCCAACAGGGCGCGGCGATCAGGATTTATCTCTTTATTTCCACTCATCGAAGGCTCCCGGATGGCATTCGTTTAATCGCCGTATCTTGCAGCGGATTGTGGCGGAAACTCCTCACGGTTGCGTGAGTTTGCAAACAATTTATGCAGGTTCAATGCGCGCCTGATATCAAACTTTTTGCGGACCGTTGGATGAAACTTTCGTCGACCAGGTGATGGTTTTGTAATTGAAACCCAATTCAATCGTCGGCTTGATTACGGCGAAATACGGAGAAATATCGAAATCGCGCGGACAATAAAGCGAGCTGTCGCGGATATGATAGATCTCGCGCCGCGCCTGTGCGCTTTCGACACGTTCAATTGCCGGCAATATCGGATAGCCGATGGTAGCAAAAGCCTGCGCGATCAGCGCAGAGCAAATGAGCTTGGTCGGATCGCCGGAACCGAGCGCGATCATGCGCCGCCGAAAGCGCTGCGGCACCGGCAGCGGGACGAGATAGCGGCCGAGGTCCACGATATTCTTGAGATCGTACTGCAACCCGATGCGTTCGATCGCGTAGTCGCATACGGATTGGCGATCTTCCGGCAACAGACCGACTGGCCGGCAGATACGGGTATGAAAGTCAAAATAGGTCGACAGCGGAACGGATATGATGCCCGCTTCGAGATTCGATTCCACCAGATCACAAGGCTCGCCGCTCGCTGCCGTCTGGCCGTCGATTGGCCCGACATAAAGCGCCGCATGCGACCACGTGGACTGGGTCAAGTATTTGATCACGCCGGCAATATGGGTTCGGCCTTCGATCAGCAGGATATCACCGGGCCTTATCAGGGCCTTAAGTGCTTCCGGATCGGTCGGCGTAAATGGCTCATAGCCAGGCGCAGGCCTTTGCAGATAGGCCGCGATGTGTCGGCCAACTCGATCAAGCATCCATGTCATGGGTGGAATCCCAGGCCATCCCCGCGGCAAGTCGAACAACATTATTCAAGGACAGGCAACACTGCCTGGATATTACCGCAGTGCCACCACCATCGTCGCGCTGGCGACGGTCCACCAGCAAATTGGACGAGATTGACGGCTTCCCGGTTCTCCACCGGGGGCGTCACGCCGATCCGCCGAGGCCGAACACCGCGGCGAATTCGAGGCCTACTCCGCCGCTTCCATTTGCGGCTTGGCAGGCTCCACCTTCGCCGCGCAGAATTTAAATTCCGGAATCTTGCCGAAGGGATCGAGCGCGGGGTTGGTCAAGATATTCGCCGCCGCTTCCACGTAAGCAAACGGAATGAACACGACACCATCCGGAATGCCATCATCCTGGCGAGAGTTGAGTTCGACCTCGCCGCGCCGGGTGGTCACGCGCACCATGTCGCCCGGCTTGATTCCAAGCTTGGTGAAAGTGCCGCGCGAAAGTGAAGCAACCGCCGCCGGCTCCAGCGCGTCGAGCACGGTGGCGCGACGTGTCATCGAGCCGGTGTGCCAATGCTCGAGCTGGCGGCCAGTGGTAAGGATGAACGGGTAGTCGTGGTCTGGCGTCTCGTCCGGCGGCTGGAGCTTCGCCGCAACCAGCTTGGCCATGCCATTCGGCCGCGGGAAACCCTTGTCGAACACCACATCGCGGCCGGGCACGTCTGGGCTATCGACCGGATAAGTGACGTGATCCTCACGCTCGACGCGGTCCCAGGTGATGTGGTCGAGCGCCGGCATCAGTCGCGCCATCTCCTCGAACACTTCGCTGACGTGCTTGTAGTTCCATTTCTCACCCATGCGCTGGGCGAGATCCTGGATGATCCACAAGTCCTGGCGTGCGTCGCCCGGCAGCGGCAGCGCCTTGCGTCCCATCTGCACCTGGCGATTGGTGTTGGTTACGGTGCCGTCCTTCTCCGGCCAGGCCGAGGCCGGAAGAATCACGTCGGCGTACGAGCAGGTTTCCGTCACGAAAATATCCTGCACCACAAGATGCTCGAGATGCGCCAGCGCACCGCGCGCATGGTTCAAGTCGGGGTCCGACATCGCCGGGTTTTCGCCCATGATGTACATGCCCTTGATCTCGCCGGCATGCACCGCATCCATGATTTCGACCACGGTCTTGCCGCGCTTGGGATCGAGCTTCTTGCCCCAGGCCTTTTCGTACTTGGCGATCATCTCCGGGTTTTCGACCGACTTGTAGTCGGGGAAAAACATCGGAATGAGACCGGCATCGGAAGCGCCCTGGACGTTGTTCTGACCACGCAGCGGATGCAGGCCGGTGCCCGGACGGCCGACCTGGCCGCAGATCAGCGACAGTGCAATGAGGCACCGTGCATTGTCGGTGCCATGGGTATGTTGCGACACCCCCATGCCCCAGAAAATGATGGCGCTTTCGGCGCGCGCGAAACCACGCGCGACCTCGCGCAACGTATCGGCGGGAATGCCGCAGATCGGCTCCATCTCTTCGGGGGTGAAGTCTTTCACATTCTCGGCGATCTGATCGAAACCTTCGACGTAGGTCTGCACGTACTGCTGGTCGTAGAGCTTCTCGCCGACGATGACATTAAGCATGGCATTGAGCATCGCCACGTCGGTGCCGTTCTTGAACTGCATCATCTTCCAGGCGTGACGCTTGAGCGCCTGTCCGCGCGGATCCATCACCAACAGCTTGGCGCCGCGCTTGGCGGCCTGCTTGAAGAAGGTGGCGGCGACCGGGTGATTCTCGGTCGGGTTGGCGCCAATCACGATGATGAAGTCGGAGTTCTTGCACTCGTTGAAAGTCGCCGTCACCGCGGCCGAACCAACGCCTTCCAACAAGGCCGCCACCGACGAAGCGTGGCAGAGCCGCGTGCAGTGATCGACATTGTTTGAACCGAAGCCGGCGCGCACCAGCTTCTGGAACAGGTAAGCCTCTTCGTTTGAGCCCTTGGCCGAGCCGAAACCGGCGAGAGCGCGCGCCCCGTCACGGTCGCGAATTTTTTTCAAACCGGAAGCCGCGCGCTCCATTGCCTCTTCCCAGGTGGCTTCGCGGAAATGCGTGAACGGGTTTGACGGGTCGACAAGGTCGTCGGCCGCTTTTGCCACGCCATCTTTGCGCACCATCGGCTTGGTGATGCGCTGCGGATTGCTGATGTAGTCGAAGCCGAAACGACCCTTTACGCAGAGGCGCTGCTGGTTGGCCGGGCCATTGCGGCCGGTAACATACAAAAGCTTGTCGTTCTTGATGTGATAGGTGAGCTGACAGCCGACGCCGCAATAGGGGCACACGCTGTTGACCTCACGGTCGGGAAATTCCGCGCGCACATTCTTGGCGTCCACGAGTGTCGACGGCATCAGCGCGCCGGTCGGACAGGCTTGCACGCATTCGCCACAGGCGACGCAAGTCGAATTGCCCATCGGATCGTCGAAATCGAACACGATCTTTTCACCATGGCCGCGGCCAGCCATGCCGATGACATCGTTGACTTGCACCTCGCGGCAGGCGCGGACGCAAAGGTTGCACTGAATGCAGGCGTCGAGGTTGACCGCCATGGCCGGATGGCTGCGATCCGGCAACGGCTTGTCGTGCGCCGGGAAGCGGCTGCTGCCGATGTTCATGCGGTCGGCCCAGATCCAGAATTTCGATTGCGGATCGTGCGCAGCTGTCTTGCGGTCAGGCTGGTCGGAGATGAGCATCTCGAAGACCATTTGCCGCGCAGTTTTGGCGCGGTCAGATACCGCTTTCACTTTCATGCCTTCGGACGGCTTGCGAATGCAGCTTGCCGCAAGCACGCGCTCGCCTTCGATCTCCACCATGCAGGCGCGACAATTGCCGTCGGCGCGGTACCCGGGTTCGGGCGAATAACAAAGGTGCGGGATATCGGTGCCTTGGCGCTTGGCAACTTGCCAGATGGTTTCGTCCTCTAACGCCTCGACTTCCTTGCCGTCGAGCATAAACTTCACGGTTTTGCCTTTGCCGTTCGTAGCCATCACATCACCCGCCACTTCCGATTCGCATCACCAACCCCCCAGCGGCTTGGTCAGCTCATCAGGAAAATATTTCAAAACACACAACAGCGGATTCGGCGCGGCCTGGCCAAGCCCGCAAATAGACGCGTCGCGCATGGCGGTCGACAATTCCTCCAGCAACTTCACGTCCCAGGGACCTTTGGCCATTAGCTTGGCCGCTTTCTCACTGCCTACGCGGCATGGCGTGCACTGGCCGCAACTCTCATCCTCGAAGAATCGCATCAGGTTCAATGCGACAGCCTTCATATCGTCCTTGTCGGATAGAACAACAACCGCGTGCGAGCCAACGAAACAGCCATATTTTTCGAGCGTCCCGAAGTCGAGTGGCTCGTCCGCCATTGAGGCCGGCAGGATGCCGCCGGAGGCGCCACCCGGCAGATAACCTTTAAACTTGTGGCCTTCGGCCATTCCACCGCAGAATTCCTCGATCAATTCGCGCGCAGTGACACCGGCCGGCGCAAGCACCACACCCGGTTTCTTCACGCGGCCCGACACCGAAAAGCTTCGGAAGCCCTTGCGGTCGCGGCGCCCTTGCGAGGTCATCCAAGTGGCACCTTTCTCGATGATGTCACGGATCCAGAACATGGTCTCCACGTTCTGCTCCAGCGTCGGACGTCCGAACAGGCCGACCTGCGCGACGTAAGGCGGACGATGGCGCGGCAGACCGCGCTTGCCTTCGATCGATTCAATCATCGCCGACTCTTCGCCGCAGATGTAAGCGCCGGCGCCACGCCGGAGGTGCAATTTGGTGTGGGGAGAAAGTCCGGCTTTCTCAACCTTGGCAATTTCGTCGGCGAGCATCAGCCGCAATTCGGGATATTCATCGCGAATGTAGATATAAGTGTCCCGAGCCTCGATGACCCAGGCGGCGATCAACACACCTTCAATGAAGCGGTGCGGATCATGTTCGAGATAGTAACGGTCCTTGAACGTGCCGGGCTCACCTTCGTCAGCATTGACCGCAAACATTCGCGGCGCCGGTTCCGCGCGTACCAACGACCATTTACGCCCCGTCGGGAAGCCAGCGCCGCCGAGGCCCCGAAGGCCGGAGTCGCTCACGATTTTTATCAACTCCTCGCGCGTGCGCTTGTCGGCGAGGCACGCTTTGACCAGCGCGTAGCCGCCGGCTTTTCGATAGGCAGCGAAATCGACATCCGGTTTCCAAACATGTGCGTGCGGCTTTGCTTTCACCTCTGCCGCAACCGTCTCAGGTGTTGCCTTGAATGTCTGAACGTGACCAACTGCACAGACGGGCGCGCGGTCACAGGCGCCCATGCATGGCGCATGGACGACGCGAATCTCGCGTCCGAGCTTGCTTGAGAGTTCCTTCGTCAGTTTCTCGGCGCCGGCCATTGCGCAGGAAAGAGAGTCGCACACACGCACGGTGATTGGCGGCGGCGGCAGCTCACCTTCCTTCACCACATCGAAATGCGCGTAGAACGTCGCAACCTCGTAAACCTCGGTGAGCGCCATTTTCATCTCTGCGGCAAGCGCGGTGAGATGGGGAGCGGAGAGATAGCCGTACTGATCCTGAATAAGATGAAGATGTTCTATGAGCAGGTCGCGGCGTCGCGGCCGGTCGGTGAGCAGCCCGCGCACTTCTACCAACGCCTGCGGGTCGACCTGCCGGCCTTTGGGCGTGCGCGGCGGGCGCCGTCGGCCATTGCGACCGGCCGTAAGTTGGGCCGACTGTTCAGAAGCGGTCATTGTCCTTCTCTATGGTCTTCAGAAAAACCTTCTGAATCTTGGTCGGCAAGCCGCATCGCCAAATCAGCTGATAGAAAAATCCTATTAATTTCATCGCTGTGCCTGTATTTTCTCGATTATGCTGTCTTCGTCTCAGAGTTCAAAAGCCCGACATTACTGAGTTTTCGCTATCAATCGGGGCCCCCATTGCTCGAAAAACTGGAATTTCTGCTCGCTTTGGCCCGGGAAAAGCATTTTGGCCGAGCCGCCGAGGCCTGTGGGGTCACCCAGCCCACGTTGTCGGCCGGTGTGAAACAGCTGGAAGACAGCTTCGGTGTGTTGCTGGTCAACCGCGGCTCCCGCTTCCAAGGTTTCACTGCGGAAGGCGAACGCGTTCTGGATTGGGCGCGACGCATCGTTGGCGACACCCGCGCCATGCGCCAAGAGGTGCACGCTCTCAAGCATGGTCTCGCCGGAAAAATACGTTTGGCCGCAATCCCGACCGCTCTGGCGATGGTCGAAACTTTGACCACGCCGTTTCGCGCACGGCATCCCGAAGTTCAATTCACCGTCCTGTCGCGCACATCGAGCGAGATTCTCGCGCATCTGGAAAATCTCGAGATCGATGCCGGCCTCACTTATCTTGACAATGAACCACTCGGTCGGGTGACCGCAATTCCGCTTTATCGGGAGCGCTACCGATTGTTGGTCGCGGCCGACGCACCTCTCGGCGATCGTCACAGTGTTTCCTGGACCGAAGTCGCGCAGGTACCTTTATGCCTTTTGACTCCGGATATGCAGAACCGCCGTATCATTGAAAAGCTGCTTCGCGATACCGGCATCGATCCACATATCACGCTCGAATCGGACTCGATGATTCTCCTGTATTCGCATGTACGAACGGGTCGTTGGGCGAGCGTGATGCCGGCCCGGCTGGCGGCATCACTTGGCCTGACCGACGTGCTCAGATCGATCCCGATTACCGATCCAGAAGCGACACACACAATTGGCCTTGTGGCTCCAGCACGCGAGCCGATGACGACACTGACCGCTGCTCTCGTCGCTGAAGCGCGCGGCGTCGCGCCTTTGTTGTCCGATTGATCTCGTTCGATTCAGTCTTTAGTCGCATGCGGATGGAATATGAAAGTAGTGCCATACCGATAAATTAATCCGAAGCAATGATTTGAATCATGGATCTTGTTTCGCGACGCGAAATTGAAAATATCTATTGCGCCATAATAATTTTTCGATTGATTCATCCAACCTACGCCGACACTGTGCCGCGCTAAGCGCGCTACGAACGCGCATTGCTTCAAGGGGACGCGCATGACAACAATCGACCAACCGCTCACAGGCGGCGGAAGCATCACCAATATTCTCGACCGCGATCGCATCATTGCCACTGCCGGTTTCAATCGTTGGCTGGTTCCGCCAGCAGCACTCTGCATTCATCTCTGCATCGGCATGGCCTACGGCTTTTCCGTGTTCTGGCTGCCGCTCTCGCGCGCGATTGGTCTGACGGCATCGAAGACTTGCCCGGACATGTCGCTGGCGCAGGAATTGTTTACGACAACATGTGACTGGCGCATCGCGAGTCTCGGCTGGATGTACACGCTCTTCTTCGTGGTGCTCGGTGTGTCGGCGGCGCTCTGGGGCGGTTGGCTTGAGCGTGCGGGCCCGCGCAAAGCCGGGGTCGTTGCCGCCGTCTGCTGGTGCGGCGGTCTCGTGCTTGGTGCGGCCGGTGTTTATGTCCATCAGCTTTGGCTGATGTGGCTCGGTTCCGGCGTGATCGGTGGCATCGGTCTGGGCCTTGGCTACATCTCACCGGTGTCGACGCTGGTGAAATGGTTCCCGGATCGCCGCGGCATGGCGACCGGCATGGCCATTATGGGTTTCGGCGGCGGCGCCATGATCGGAGCACCTTTGGCCAACTTGCTGCTGAACCATTTCAAGACACCAACCGACGTGGGCGTTTGGCAGACGTTCCTGGCGATGGCCGCCATCTACTTCTTCTTCATGATGATTGGCGCCTTCCGTTATCGCATTCCACCGACGGGCTGGCGTCCGGACGGGTGGACGCCGCCGGCAAAGTCGAATGCGATGATCTCGCAGCACAATGTACATCTTAAGGATGCGCACAAGACACCGCAGTTCTGGCTCATCTGGTGGGTGCTCTGCCTGAACGTGTCGGCTGGCATCGGCGTGATCGGCATGGCTTCGCCGATGCTGCAGGAGATCTTCGCCGGCAAACTGATCGGCCATCCGGAACTCGGGTTCAACGCGCTGAGCGGTGATCAGAAAGTTGCGATTGCCGGAATCGCCGCCGGTTTCGCCGGGCTTCTTTCGCTCTTCAACATCGGCGGACGTTTCTTTTGGGCGTCATTGTCTGACTACATCGGGCGCAAGAAAACGTACTACACGTTCTTCTTGCTCGGCATCATCTGCTATCTGCTGATGCCGTGGTCGGCCAACCTCGGCTCGAAAGCGATATTCGTCGGCGCGGTCTGCATCATCTTGTCCATGTATGGCGGCGGTTTTGCCACCGTGCCGGCGTATCTGGCCGACATGTTTGGCACGCAGTTCGTAGGCGCAATCCACGGTCGGCTGCTCACCGCATGGTCTACCGCCGGGATCATTGGGCCGGTGGTGGTGAACTACATCCGGGAAGCTCAACTCGCGGCCGGCGTGCCACGTGATCACCTCTACGATTACACGCTGTACATTCTGGCGGGCATGCTCGTGGTCGGATTGATCTGCAACTACATGATCAAGCCGGTCCGGCCGAAATGGTACATGAGCGCCGAGGAGGTCGCGAAACTACAGGCCGCGACCGCTAAGACCGCTGCATCAACTGGATCGCATGGCATCGGCTTCGGCGGGCTCGATGCGAAGGCCGCTTTGTTCTGGGCCTTCGTCGGTATCCCGCTCGCATGGGGCGTATGGATCACGCTGGTAAGCGCGGCCAAGATTTTCTAGCCGAAGAATCGCACGCCGCGGGGCGACAACGCTTGTCGTCCCGCGGCGTCTATAATTTTTCCGACTTAAATAGGCGCAAGCGAGGGTGACGGCACAACGACAATGTCGTCATCAACCGTAAGATCATCGGCCGACGTTTTGTCACGGTTTTTTGAATTCGCCTTCACGCGCAGCTTCATACGCCGCTCATAGAACGCCACAATATTCCGGGCGGTTTCCTGACTGAGCTTCTTGTATCGTTCGAATGCCCTGGTCATATCGTCCGGTTTTAGGCTGCGGTTGGCGGCGTACATCAGCAGCAACTCTCGCGCCGTCGTCCAGGAACAATCGGCAGCCTTGGCGAGCAGCAACACCATGTCCTCGCCTTCGTCAAGCAAGGCTCGTTCGACCAAATCGACCGAGAAAACACCGAGCCTCGACAAGGCAACCACAGTTTTCTCAAAATCCTGGGCGTGAGCCGGACCGTGTACGCTGGCTTCCGTGATCGGGCGTACGTTGAAACGCCGTTTGGCCTCTCGTACGGCCACGACGTGCGCGCGTGAGCCTTTGCGGACTTCACGCTGCATCGCGGTCGCAACATCGTCGACCGTGTCTCGGATGGCCGCAACCGCTTGCGGATTTACCGCTTCAAGCTTGGCGCGCACCGTCGATGACGCGGTTTCAAGCAGCTTGAGAAAATACTGACGTGGAATGTCGCTGCGCTCGCCAAGAGCGAGTGTCAGCTTCCGGTCATACCGGGCACGATTCGTGAGCTTGCCGTAGCCGGCAAGAGAGAACCGCGCCCCTTTGTTTTTGACAACCCTGTAAACAACCCGCTCGTCGCCCCGGTCGACCAGAACGTCGGTGACGGTTTCGCTCAATTTCAAACGTTGTGCGATGGCGAAGAGGTGGTCCTGACTTTTGGTCGTGGCATTCTTGACCAGGTCATCATCGCTCAACTGCTCTGAATGTACGAGTACCGGTTCGGCCACTTCGATCGCATCGTCGAAAGCGAACGAGCGAATGAGCCTCGGCGGGGCGCTGCCCAAGCCAACCAGCCGCTGGGAGAGCTTTGCCCGCGCTGCGACCTCGATATCGGCACAGAGCCGCTGCAGCACGTCGTCGAACAGCGCGATCTGGTCGTGGGAATAGCTGCGCGAGCCTGCCGCAAAAAGATCGGCGACCCGATCGATGATTCTGAGCCGGTGTTTGGCGGTCGCGGAAGCCAGTGGACTGATCAGCTCGTCGAGGAGCGAGCGGCTCTCCGCGAGCACATCAGTTTGGCGAGACGATGCAGCAGCTGACATGGCAATACCGGTTAACCGAGGATTGCGACGATCTCCATGCGCGCAGAGGCTACCGGAAAGTTCCCAAGACTCGCTCTACATGGACCACGCAAAAGTACGAAAAATTTTACGAAAACTTGCGCGCTTCCAGAAGAAAAGGCCCGCTTTTTGCGGGCCTTTGTCAAAGTCAAACCGGGGTTCTGTCTTAAAACAATCCGACGATCTGGCCTTGTGCGTTGACATCGATCGAGTCGGCCGCTGGCACCTTGGGCAGGCCGGGCATGGTCATGATCTCGCCGCAGATCGCCACCACGAACTCGGCGCCGGCTGACAGGCGAACCTCGCGCACGTTGATAGTGTGATCCGACGGCGCGCCCTTGGCATCCGGATTCGTCGAGAAGCTGTATTGGGTCTTGGCGATACAGATCGGCAACTTCCCATAGCCCATCTCTTCCCAGGTCTTGAGCTGGTCTTTCACTGATTTGTCGGCGGTGACATTTTTTGCGCGATAGATTTCACGCGCGATCGTCTCGATTTTCTCGAACAATGGCATCTCGTCCGGATACAGGTACTTGAGCTTGCCCTTGCCTTCGTCGATCACCTTGACCACAGCCTTGGCGACATCGGCAGCCCCCGCTCCGCCCATGGCCCAGTGATCGGCCATCAGCGCCTCGACGCCCAGCGCTTTGCACTTCTCTTTCACCAAGGCGATTTCGGCATCGGTATCGGCGGAGAATCTGTTGATGGAAACCACCGCTGGCAGACCGAATTTTTTCACGTTTTCAACATGCCTTTGGAGATTGGCCATGCCGACCTCGAGCGCCTTCAGATTTTCGGATTTGAGGTCCTCTTTTTTGACGCCGCCATGCATCTTGAGCGCGCGGATGGTAGCGACCAGAACCACGCAATCCGGCGTCAGACCGGCCTTGCGGCACTTGATATCGATAAATTTTTCACCGCCAAGATCAGCGCCGAAACCCGCCTCTGTCACCACATAATCGGCGAGTTTGAGCGCCGTCGTCGTTGCGAGTACCGAGTTGCAGCCATGCGCGATGTTGGCAAATGGACCGCCATGAATGAAGGCAGGCGTGCCCTCGAGCGTCTGCACCAGATTGGGCGCAATCGCTTCCTTGAGCAGTGCGGCCATCGCGCCGTGCGCCTTGAGGTCTCGCGCCCGCACCGGTTTGCGGTCGCGGGTATAGGCAACGATAATATTCCCGAGGCGCTCTTTAAGATCGTCGAGGTTCTTGGCCAGGCAGAAAATCGCCATCACTTCCGACGCGACGGTAATATCGAAGCCGGCCTCGCGTGGGTAGCCGTTGGCGACGCCGCCAAGCGAACAAACAATCTCGCGCAGGGCGCGATCGTTCATGTCCATGACCCGGCGCCAGACGACACGGCGTGAATCGATGCCCAGCGCGTTGCCCCAATAGATGTGATTGTCAATGAGCGCCGACAATAGGTTGTGGGCCGAGGTAATGGCGTGAAAGTCGCCGGTGAAGTGCAAATTGATATCTTCCATCGGAACGACCTGGGCATATCCGCCGCCAGCGGCGCCACCTTTCATGCCGAAAGAAGGGCCAAGACTCGGCTCGCGCAGGCACAGCATTGCTTTCTTGCCGATGTGATTGAGCGCGTCGGTCAGGCCGACGGTGGTCGTGGTCTTGCCCTCACCCGCCGGCGTCGGCGTGATTGCGGTGACAAGGATAAGCTTGCCGTTCTTTTTACCTTGGAGGGATTTCACGTAATCCATCGATACCTTGGCCTTGTAGTGGCCATAAGGATCGAGGTTTTCCGCGGCGATGCCGAGCCTTTCCTTTGCGATGTCGAGGATGGGCCGCTTCTTAGCGGCCTGGGAAATTTCGATGTCGGACTTCGGGCTTTGATGCTGCGAGGCGGGCATTGGATTGTTTCCGTTATGAGAAATTGACGATCAACCGAGCCGCGCCCCGGCGGCGAGCTTGGCAGTGGAGATGAATTCGGAGGCATCGACTTTCTTGCCTCCGTCAGGCTGAACTCGCGTAATTTTGAAACGGCCGTCGGCGCAGACCACGGTGAACCCGTCTGGGCCGATCGCGACGACTTCGCCGAGCTTGCCGGCAATTCCCTTTGGGTCTTTTGCAGGCAGCGGTTTTGCGTCGAAGATTTTTAATGTCTTGCCGTCGAGCGTCGTCCACGCGCCGGGCGCCGGATTGCAGCCGCGGATCAAGCGGTCGATTTGCTCCCACGGCTTGCCCCAATCGATTTTAGCGTTCCCCGCACCGCAGCGGCCCTCGTAGGTCGCTTTCGACTCGTCCTGCTTGATGCGCGGAGCCTTGCCGGCCTTTACAAGATCGACCGACTCCATCATCGCATCGACGCCCATCGGAAACAGACGATCGAAATAAACGGTGCCGAGTGTGTCGGTATTGGAGATCGGCGTTTTCTTCTGGATCAGCACATCGCCCGTATCGAGCCCGTTATCCGGCCAGAAAATCGAAAGGCCTGTCTCCTTTTCGCCCTTTATGATCGGCCAATTGATCGCGCTTGCGCCGCGATAGGCCGGCAGCAGCGACGGGTGATACTGAATGGAGCCGTGCGTTGGGACATTGAGGAAGTCTTCCGGGACGAACAGCGTCACGAAGGCCATCACCTGCAGATCGGGCTTGAGCGCCTTGAACTCTTCCCAAACCTTGGGATCCTTGTAGGACGCCGGCTGATGGACCGGCAGCTTGGCTGCAAGCGCGGCTTCCTTGAGCGGATCAGCCTTGGCACCTTCCTTTTCGGGCGCGACATACACGGCAATGACATTCTCGCCGCGCTTGAGCAGTGCTTCCAGCACAGCCTTGCCAAAGGCCTGCTGGCCGTGAACGACGATACGCATGATCGATTCCCTCCCCGCCCTTTCCTGTGCCCCGGCCGCAAAAGCGGGGCCTTAGCGCGCGAACGGCGTCCCGGATCAGCGGCGCGACATTTGCGCTACGCCGCGTCCGGGGCGCGTTACAGTCACGCTGCCTTTTCTTCCTTCTTCGGCGCACTCAGCGCGCCGGAGTTCTTGATTTCGCTGATGTCCTTATCGGAAAACTTGAGTACATCTTTCAGGATTTCGTCGGTGTGCTCGCCCAGAAGGGGTGAACGCGTCACCTCCGAAATCGAGTCAGACAATTTGATCGGATTGCCGACGCTGAGATATTTGCCGCGAGTTGGATGATCGACTTCGACAACCGTGCCGGTCTTGCGCAGCGATGACTCCTCGGCGATTTCTTTCATCGACAGGATCGGACCGACCGGGATGTCGACCTTATTGCAGATATCCATGACCTCGAACTTGGACTTGGTCATGGTCCACTGCTCGATACGCTCGAAGATCGCCTTTAGTTTCGGCAATCGCGCGCGCGGCGTGGCATATTCCGGATCGGTTTTCCAGGTCGGCTCGCCGATCAAGTCGCAGATCTCCTGCCAGACCGGCGCCTGAGTGATGAAATAGATGTAGGCATCGGGATCGTTCTCCCAGCCTTTGCACTTCAGGATCCAGCCCGGCTGGCCACCGCCGGAATCGTTGCCGGCGCGTGGTACGCTCTCCCCGAAGGGAATGTTCTGGCCGTACTGGCTGTATTCGGTGAGTGGGCCAGCCTTGAGCCGCTGCTGGTCGCGCAGCTTGACACGGCAGAGATTAAGCACGCCGTCCTGCATCGCAGCGAGCACCTTCTGTCCGCGACCGGTGCGGTTGCGCTGGTAGAGCGCGCTGACAATGCCCAGCGCGAGGTGGAGACCGGTGCCAGAATCGCCAATCTGCGCGCCGGTGACCAGCGGCGGCCCCTCGCGGAACCCCGTGGTCGAGGCGGAGCCGCCAGCGCATTGCGCAACGTTCTCATAGACCTTGCAGTCTTCGTAGGGACCCGGCCCGAAGCCCTTCACCGAAGCAACGATCATGCGCGGGTTAAGCTTGTGGATGTGCTCCCACGTCAGCCCCATGCGATCGAGAGCGCCAGGCGCGAAATTTTCCACCAGCACGTCGCAAACCTTGATCAGCCCATCGAGCACGCGCTTGCCTTGCGGGTGCTTGGAGTCGACAGTGATCGAGCGTTTGTTGTGATTGAGCATCGTGAAGTAGAGCGAATCCGCGCCCTTCACGTCGACCAGCTGGCCGCGCGTGATGTCGCCAATGCCCGGGCGCTCGACCTTGATCACGTCGGCACCAAGCCAGGCGAGAAGCTGCGTACAGGTCGGGCCGGACTGAACGTGCGTGAAATCGAGAATGCGAACGCCCGACAGTGCCTTGCCGTCCTTGCCGTACGGCTTGCCGCTTGGCTTCGGGTGCCCGTTCGCCTTGGTGGCGAGCTTTTTCGACTTGAGCTTGACGACTTTCCTTGATGCCGCCTTGGCTTTCCCTTTGCCTTTTGATTTCTTGCGCGTCGCCATAGCCAGCTCCTCCAAATGACCAATTATTTCTTACGAATCTTGCTTTGCGGATTGAGATTGCCGATTCTGCCGCTTTCGCTGCCCGCGGCCGGATCAATCACCGCGTTGATGAGCGTCGGCTTGCCGCTATCCATCGCGGCGTTCACAGCGCGCTTGAGTTCGTCGGGGCTCGTCGCATTGACGCCAACGCCTCCGAACGCTTCGATCATCTTGTCGTAGCGCGAACCTTTAACAAACACTGTCGTAGCGGGATCCGAACCGGCGGAGTTGACGTCCGTCCCCCTGTAAATGCCGTCATTATTGAAGATGACGACGCAGACCGGCAGCCTGTAGCGGCAGACTGTCTCGACCTCCATGCCGGAGAAGCCGAAAGCGGAGTCACCTTCGACCGCAAGCACCGGTCTTCCGGTCTCGATGGCCGCGCCGATGGCGTAGCCCATGCCAATGCCCATGACTCCCCAAGTGCCCACGTCGAGCCGCCGGCGCGGCTGATACATGTCGATGATCCCGCGGGCGAGATCGAGCGTATTAGCGCCCTCGTTCACCAGAATCGCATCGGGCCGCTCCTTGATGACCGTGCGAAGCACGCCAAGCGCGCCGTGGTAATCCATTGGCGAATTGTTATTCATCAGCCGCGGAGCCATCTTGGCAATGTTCTCTTCACGCTTCTTCGCTACGGCGTTTGTCCAATCGGATGGCGATTGCGGCCAACTGGCGCCCATGCCCTGTAACAGCGCCGAAACGCATGAACCGATATCACCAACCACCGGGGCCGCGATCTCAACATTCGAATCCATTTCCTTCGGCTCGATGTCGATCTGAACGAACTTTTTTGGTGCGTCGCCCCAAGTCTTTCCCTTGCCGTGCGACAGCAACCAGTTGAGACGCGCGCCGATCAGCACCACCACATCCGAGTCCTTGAGGACCGTCGAGCGCGCCGCACCGGCGCATTGTGGATGCGTATCTGGCAACAGGCCTTTACCCATGCTCATCGGAAGGAACGGAGCACCGCTCTTTTCGACGAAAGCACGAATCTGATCGTCGGCTTGCGCGTAAGCCGCGCCTTTGCCGAGAATAATCAATGGACGCTTGGCTCCCTTGAGAATATCGAGAGCACGTTTGACCGCATCGGAAGCCGGAATTTGGGCTGGCGCGGGATCGATCACTTTGACGAGAGATTTCTTTCCCGCTTCAACGCCCATCACCTGGCCGAATAGCTTGGCCGGCAGATCGAGATAGACACCGCCCGGACGTCCGGACACCGCGGCCCGGATCGCGCGTGCTAGGCCGATTCCGATATCCTGCGCATGCAGCACACGGAAGGCCGCTTTGCAGAGCGGCTTGGCAATCGCAAGCTGATCCATCTCCTCGTAGTCGCCCTGCTGCAGATCGACGACCTCACGTTCAGACGAACCTGAAATCAGGATCATCGGAAAACAGTTGGTCGTGGCGTGGGCAAGCGCGGTCAAACCATTCAGAAAGCCTGGCGCCGAGACAGTCAGGCAGACGCCGGGCTTCTTGGTCAGAAACCCTGCGATCGATGCCGCATAACCAGCATTTTGCTCATGACGGAAAGAAATGACGCGAATACCGGACGCCTGCGCCATACGGCCGAAATCCGTAATCGGGATGCCCGGAACACCGTAAATGGTATTGAGACCGTTGAGTTTGAGTGCGTCGATGATCAAATTAAAGCCATCAGTCAGTTCCTGCTGCGCTCCGGCGGCATTTGCATCTATGGCTTTTTCTTTCATTGCTGCTTCAGCCATGGGAGTCCTCCCGTCGCTTAGTTTATGGTTTCGCGCATGAGCGCGCGCATATCAGTCCAGGTAGTCGGCGTAGCGCGATACGTGGTCGGCAAGGCCAAGCGCGTGGTCGCGCACCAGTTCTTCTGCGCGTGCGGTTGCGCGCGCTTCCAGTGCTTCGATAATGTTCATGTGGTCGCGGATTGAACGGTCGGCACGATCTTTCTCACCGATCGTCTTGCGCCGGATCATGCGCATGTGAGTGAAAAGATTTTCGGCCAGGTCGATCAGGACATCGTTGCGGCTAAGCCTGATGATGGCCTGATGGAATTCAATGTTGACGTCGGAATACTCGTCAAGATGCGCGCGCAGTTGGCCGTTTTCAAACGTCGCGAACATCTTCCGCAGTCCGGCAATTTCGTCATCGGTCGCGGTCTGGGTGATCAGCCGGGCCGCCATACTCTCCAGCGCTGCCCAGGCGGTGATCATCTCGATCACCTCCCGTTTGGTTTTACGTACCACGTAGATGCCGCGGCGCGGTACCGAGCGCACAAAGCCTTCGCTCTCGAGCTGCGCCATCGCCTCCCGCACGGGCGTGCGGCTGATGCCGAAGTCCTGAGCGAGTTTCCTTTCGTCCAGCCGGATGTCGTCCCGGTTGCGATAAATGTCCATCGCCACAATTGCGTTTTTCAACGCCGTATAGGCTTTGTGTTTGAAGCTCGGCGTGACGTCGATTGGCTCGAGCGCAGGCGCGAGCGGGGCGCGAGCGGCGGCTCCGCGGTCCGGCAAACTGACGCGACGGGGGTTACGGTCTCGGATACTCATGACTGGTATACAATATGCCAGATGCACCGATATGCGGCAACCGCCTTGGTTTCATCACGTAACTGACTGATACGATAAAGATTATGAGCTTTCGTGCCGGATGGCTCTCATTCCGCCGGCCGGAGCTTGCCCGAGCGCAACCGGGTCCAGCCTGCCTGGATGAGTGGCCAAAACAGTGCAATCAGCCCCAACGTCATGATCGTACTCACCAGGCCGGTCGAGAAGAACACGCTGAGGCTGCCCTGAGAGGCGAGAAGCGACTGACGGAAAGCCTCTTCCGCTTTGTCGCCGAGCACGATCGCCAGCACCATCGGAGCCATCGGATAATTGCACTTCTTCATGAAGTAGCCGGCGACGCCGAACACCACCATCATGACGACGTCGAAAGTGCTGTTGTGTACGGTGTAGGCGCCGATAGCGCAGAACACCATGATCACTGGCGCGATCACACTGAACGGAATCCGCAGAATGGAGGCGAACAGCGGAACGCAGGTGAGCACGACCAGGAGGCCGACGATATTGCCCATGTACATGCTAGCGATCAGGCCCCACACAAAGTCTTTCTGTTCGACGAACAGCAGCGGGCCCGGCTGCAATCCCCAGATCAACAGGCCACCGAGCAACACTGCCGCTGTGGGCGAACCGGGAACGCCCAGCGCAATCATCGGCAGCAACGCCGAGGTACCGGCGGCATGCGCCGCGGTTTCGGGCGCAACCACTCCTTCGATCTGACCGGTGCCAAACAGGTGACCGTTCTTCGAAATGCGTTTGGCGATGCCGTAGCTCATGAATGAAGCCGGGGTGGCGCCGGCGGGACTGATGCCCATCCAGCAGCCGATCAAGCAAGAGCGCAGATAGAGCAGCCAATAACGAGGCAACTTCGCCCAAGTTTGCAGCACCACCTTCATATTCAACGCCGCCGGCTTGCCGCGGAAGCTCAAACCCTCTTCCATCGTGAGCAGGATTTCGCCGATGCCGAACAGGCCGATCACCGCGATCAGGAAATCGAAGCCGTTCAGCATCTGCTCGGCGCCAAAAGTGAGCCGCAGCTGGCCAGTCATCTGATCGAGACCGACAGCGCCAAGCGCAAAGCCAAGCATCATCGACGCGACAGTCTTGAATGGCGGCTCCTTGCTCAGACCGACAAAGCTGCAGAAGGCCAGGAAATACACGGCGAAAATTTCAGGCGGACCGAAACGCAGCGCAAAGCTAGCAACCAGCGGAGCGACCAAAGTGATAATGATGACTGCGAACAGCGCGCCGACAAAGGACGAGGTGAAGGCGGCAGTAAGCGCTTCGCCAGCGCGTCCGTTCTGCGCCATCGGATAACCGTCGAACGTGGTCGCCACTGACCACGGTTCGCCCGGTATATTGAAAAGGATGGAGGTGATAGCGCCGCCGAACAGCGCGCCCCAATAAATACAGGACAACATGATGATCGCCGACGTCGGCGACATCGAGAACGTCAGCGGCAGCAGGATTGCTACACCGTTGGCGCCACCGAGACCCGGCAGCACGCCAACAATGACGCCGAGCACGATGCCAACGAACATCAGCACCAGATTGAACGGCTGCACAACAACCGCAAAGCCGTGAAAAAGATTACCGATATCTTCCATTCATTCCGTCTCTAGATTCTTCGTGTTGCCCCGAAGTCACCGACCCAGCCACCGGTCTTCGACTTTTAGAACCCAAGCATGTTCTCGACCGGTCCTTTGGGTAGCGGGACCAAAAACCAAGTCTCGAACATCAGGAACGTCAAAATCGGGACGGCAACTGAAACTGCCGCGGTCACCGGCCAACCGTACCGGCCGAACAGACGCATGAAGAACGCGATCAGCAGAGCCGATGAGACATAGATTCCGAGATATGGAATCACGCCTACATAGACGATCGTCGGCACCAGTACCGACAGGACCTGGCGAAGTTGATCCCACTCGGCGAATAGCCGCCCCCTATCGCTGTTGAACACCGAAATCAGATTGATTGCACAGGAGACCAGAACAACCAGACTGACATAGAACGGAAAGAAGCCGGCGCGCGGTCCTTCGTCGCCCCAACCGATTCCGACTTTGATGCTCCCGTAGATTCCAATCAACGCTAGGAAGGCCATGAACCCGGCCACCCCGATTTCAACACTCCGGTGGGACGGACCCGTCCCACCGGTCTCTTTGGCTGTCTGGTTCATTCTAGTCTCGCGATTCTGCGGCCGAGGCCACCACCGGATTAGTTGGAGGTGGCGAGGAAGCCGGCTTCTTTCATCAGGCCTTCGTGCAGCTTCTCCGCATCGGCCACCCATTTGGCGTATTGGTCGCCGCTCATGAAAGTCGTGTTGAAAGCGCCGTCGCTCATCAGTTTTTTCCACTCGGGCGTTTCACGCACTTTCTTGAACAGGTCGACATAGTAATCGACCTGTTCCTTAGTAACGCCGGGCGGCATGAAGTAGCCGCGCAGCATCAGGTATTCAACATCAAGGCCCTCCGACTTGCAGGTCGGGATGTCCTTCCACGACATGTCGCCGGAAATTTTTTCGTCGTAGTCGAGCTTCTTGCTGTCGAAGACGCAAAGGGGCCGCAATTTGCCGGCGCGCCAGTGCGCCACTGCCTCAATCGGATTGTTGACCGTCGAGTCGACGTGACCGCCAACCAGCTGCACCGCAACCGCACCGCCGCCTTTGTAGGGAATGTAGGTCATTTTCTTGCCGGTCGCTTTTTCAAGCGCGACGGTGATGATCTGGTCTTCCTGCTTGGAACCGGTGCCACCCATCTTGAACTGGTTATCGGGCGCGGCCTTGATGGCGTTGATGTAATCTTTCGTGGTCTTGTATGGCGTGTCGGCGTTGACCCAAAGGATAAATTCGTCGAGCGCCATCATCGCGACCGGCGTGAGATCCTTCCAGTTGAAGGGAATACCGGTGGCGAGCGGTGTCGTGAACAGGTTTGACAGCGTAATGATCAATTTGTGGGGGTCGCCTTTGGCGTTTTTCGCTGCCAGGAATCCCTCGCCGCCCGCGCCACCGGACTGATTGATGACGACAACCGATTGCTTGGACAGGTTGTGTTTGGTGATGATGCCCTGCATGACACGCGCCATCTGATCAGCGCCGCCACCGGTGCCTGCCGGAACTATAATTTCGATGGGCTTGGTGGGCTCCCATGCCCGGGCCGGCATCGACAACGCGACCACCCCGCCCAAACACGCAGCAGCAAAGCCTAAGGTCTTGCAGTTACTCCGCATTTTAACTCCTCCCTGAGTCCTCCGTTCGGCCGATCTTCTGCCGGCTCGGCGACTATTTAATCACCCTTGATCGTATCGTAGCGAGAATAGGCCAAAGCATAAATAGTGCATATTCGCTAGTCGTTATCGTCGCACTATTGCGGGGCTTTTTGCCACCCTTTCTCGCAGCGCAACAAGCGTGCGCCGTTCCGGGGCTCAAGCCGGCCGCGGCAGGAGTAAGGAGTAATAAGAGGTCAACGCAACTCGCGGCCAGCAACCTGTAGATTCTTCCTTGATCTCGTCTTCAAGATGTTTTCGCAATCTTCGTGAGATCACGCGTATTCGTTTTGTCGCGTGGTTTTTAAAAGATCGGCGCGACTTGTCTCGCCAAACCGCTGCAAACTGATCAACGTCGACAAGCATATCCAAATTTTAGGCACGCCACCTCCTTCGGCACAGTCGAACGTGCCGTGAATTCACTTTTGAAATCACCCGGTAGAAGCCGGCTTACACCCGACTTTAGTGGTACTTGGCTGCCAGCCCTGACTGCAATGCACGCATGCCTCGCTCGATCTCTCGCCATTGTGATCACTGAGAACTGTCGCGGGCGTGCAATATTACTGACCGAAAATCTGTAGTGGGGAGATCAATCACAGCAACCATATTCGGAGAAAATTTCTTTCGATGAACGCGGCGTAACGCCCGACAATAAGATTTGGGAGGGATCAGAGTCCGATGAGTTGGGTCGACAGGTCGTTGCCGGCGGCGCGTTCAATCGAAGATGTACAATATCTTTTGCAAATTACGCTGCTGACGTTCTTTGCGTACTTGGTCAGTGCGGAGCTGGGGTTTTTCGTCGGCACGCTTTCCGACAAGATTTTCGCACCGTTTTGGCCGCCCAATATCGTTTTGCTTTCCGCGCTGCTGCTTGTCCGCCCGGGTTGGCGCTGGATCAGCATTGTTGCAGCATTCTCCGCGCATGTGATTGCCGAGACAAGAATCGGCATGCCGGCTACCCAACTCATGGCCGCGTTTGCCACCAATTTCGCGGTTGCAGCACTCAGCGCCGCTGCGATTCAACGGCAACTCCGCACAGGGCCATTGTTTGCAACATTTCGTGACACGGTAAATTTCGTCGCAATCGTCGGTTTCATCTGTCCCGCTGTTGTTGCGCTTGCCGGCGCCTTCGTTCCGATTCTCGGTGGCGGCGCGCTGGGTGATTTCTGGAATTTTTGGACGCAATGGTTTGCATCAAATGCGTTAGGCAACCTTACACTTGGCCCACTCGCGCTTGTGCTCATAAGCGAAGGTCGACGCACGTTCTGGTCGGCGGGCTCCGCGCGACAAGCGGAAGCGCTGATGATCGGCGCACTTCTTGTCGTCGTATGCTCAATCGCCTTCGATCGATCGGCCGGCCAAATCACGCACTCGTTCCTGCCGGCTCTACTTTACCTGCCAGCCCCTCTCGTTCTTTGGTCTGCATCGCGCTTCGGCGTCAAAGGCGCAAGCACGGCAATTCTTATTGTGGCGATCGTTTTGATCTGGCGATCTCTTAATGGCTCCAGTTTGTTTCTGACCGGTACGCCCGAAGCAAATGTCTTCGCGCTACAGGCTTTTCTCATTTGCCTCGCCATACCGGCACTGTTGCTGGGCTCTTCTATCGAAGAAGCACGTCAGGCAAACCAGCAACTGCGTCAAGACGAGGAGCGGATGGCTTTCGTGGCGGCCGCAGCCGATATTGGCCTCTGGCAGTACAATTCCCGCATCGGCTCTTGTTGGGTTACCGATCACTGCCGCGCGATGCTTGGTCTGCGAGAAGATTCGCCGGTCACACGCGACGCCATTCTTTCTGTCGTTCATCCCGATGATCGCAATTTGGTGCACGATGCCATTATTGGTATCCGTGACGGCGGAGTACCCTTGGAATTCCGAATTGTCATGCCGAACGGCCAAGTGAAGTGGCTTCTGGCCAATCGCTCGATAAACCGCGATGCTGGCGGCACAGCCCTGAATACAAGTGGAGTTTTCACCGACATAACGATGCGCAAGAAGGTCGAAGCCGAAGCCGAATCGCAACGGCGGGAACTCGCGCATCTTATGCGGGTGTCGCAGGTCGGCGCTCTCTCGGGCGGCTTGGCACACGAACTCACACAACCGTTGACAGCGATCCTCGCGAACGCTCAAGCCGCGCGGGCCATGCTGGCGGGCAAAACACGTGACTTGAAAAATCTGGCTGAGGCTCTTGACGATATCATCGCGGAAGACTTGCGCGCCGGGGAGATCATCCAGCGGTTGCGAACCTTACTAAAGAACCGAAAGGTGGAGGCCGAGGCAATAAACATCCATGATCTGATCGATTCGACACTGCACATTCTCAATAGCGAACTCATCAGCCGACATGTCAAAACCAAAGTGCTGGTCGCCGACGATGTGACTGCTGTCGACGGCGATCCCGTTCAGCTGCAGCAAGTTCTGCTAAATCTCGTGATGAATGCATTGGAGGCCATGGCGAAAACGGATGCCCGGCGTCGTATACTCACCCTGACGTCCCAATCTATCAATGGCCAAATCGAAGTCAGCGTCATCGATCGGGGAACCGGCATCAACGCCACCGACGAGCCCAGGTTGTTCGATGCTTTCTTCACGACAAAGGAACGCGGACTGGGATTGGGCCTGTCAATATGTTCGACCATCATCGAGCGGCACGGTGGCGCGCTGAGCTTGCGCAACAACGCCGACGGTGGCACGACCGCACGGTTCTGCTTGCCAGCGCGATGCGCGAAAGGCGGTTAGCGTGGCCACGGCAGATTTTGCAGTTTACCTGATCGATGATGATCCGGGCGTACTGAAGGCTCTGAGCAGACTGCTTCAAACCGCAGGCTACAAAACGAAGGCCTTTTCTTCCTCGGAAGCATTTCTTGATGAGCATGACCCGTCAGTACCTGGTTGCGCGGTACTCGATCTGGCGATGCCCGGCCTCGACGGACTTGAGGTCCAGCAAACTCTGGCGCACCAAGCGGCCGACCGGCCTATTATTTTTCTCACCGCGCACGGCAACGTTCCAAAGAGCGTCCGAGCAATGCGGGCGGGTGCGGTAGATTTCCTTCTAAAGCCGGTCAAACGCGACGATTTGTTGCAAGCCGTGAAGCGGGCCGCCCACCAGGACAGGGTCACGCGCCGCGCCGAAGCAGAACGCAAGACAATTCACGCGCTGCTTGAAAAACTGACACCGCGCGAACGGGAAGTTCTGACCCATGTCATCGCGGGACGCCTCAACAAGCAAATCGCCGCGGATCTCGGGACGGTTGAAAAGACAATCAAGGTTCACCGCAGCCGTATGATGGCAAAGATGGGGGTGCGCACAGTGGCGGAACTTGTACGCCTGACGGAAAAAGTCTCTCTGCGACCTCGACTGCCGGCGACCGATTTGGCCTAAAGGCCAACTCGACGAGTCGGCTGAAGAAGGCGCAAGTTTCCGCCCATGCTGATCGCGATCGTGGACGATGACTCATCGGTGCGCAAAGCGCTTGCCCGCGTGCTATCGACCCGTTCATTCGAAACCGAAATATTCAGCTCTGCACGCGAATTTGTAACCTCTTCCCGGCTCAGCAGTTTCGATTGCCTTATTCTGGACCAGCATATGCCCGACATCACCGGGCTCGACCTGCAAATGCACCTTCGCCGCATTGGCGTTGTCATTCCGACAATCGTCATTTCAGCGCACAACGAAGCGGGGGTCCGCGAAAAATGCATTGCAGCGGGCGCCAATTCCTATCTTGTGAAACCGATCGATAGCGACGACCTGGTCGACGCAATCAACAGCGCCCGCGCACAACTTAAGGTCGGCGGGTCGCGCTGACGTCCCATCTTTTTTTCGGCGTGCACCGATTGGACCACAGTCCAATAGCGCCGTTATGCCCCACCAACTAGCGTAAATTGGAGCAAATTGAACCGGTTACGTCTGTATTTGCGACAGTGGGACCAACCCACTGCCAAAGGACATTGGTCAACGGCATCCGCCACGTCCGCAAGACGGGACAAACTTACGTAAAGTCGCGACAAATAGGTCACGGCGACAAGCGACGGGGTCAACAATGTCCATTCGCACTCTTCACAGTTCCGCAGGCAATCGTGCGCTTTCACATACTTTGGTGATGTTGGCACTGCCAGCGTTCCTAGCGGCGTGCAAGCCCGCCGAGGAAACGGCAGCCCCGACGGCCCGCCCTGTTCGGACTGTCACGATCGACAAGCGTCAAGCCGGCGTGCCGATTACCCTGACTGGCCGGATTGAAGCAGAGGACGAGGTCGCACTCGCATTCCGTATCTCGGGGCGGGTGCTTGAAAACGATCGCAAGCTTGGGGATCGAATCGAGCCCGGACAGGTGGTGGCGCGACTCGAATCGCAGAACGAGCGCAATGCCTTGCGAGCAGCGCAGGCCAACCTCGTTGCGTCCGAAGGACAATTGACGCAGGCCCGCAATCATTTCGAACGGCAAGACACCCTTCTCAACCAAGGCTGGACGACGCGCGCAAACCACGATCAGGCCAAACAGGCCCTGCAAACCGCCGAGTCGCAGGTCGATGCCGCAGAAGCCCAAATGAAGACGGCATACGACCAGGTAAGCTTTACCGAGCTAAAAGCGGACGCACCGGGAGTGGTCACGACAGTCGGCCCCGGCGCGGGCGAAGTGGTGCAGGCGGGACAGATGATTGTCAGGGTTGCACGCCGCGATGGACGCGATGCGGTATTCGATGTTCCCGCGCAAGTGATCCGGACAGCGCCAAGCGATCCCCGGATCACCGTGTGGCTTACCGAAGACCCGAAAATAACGGCAAATGGTCGCGTACGCGAAGTTGCACAACAGGCCGATCCTGTAACGCGAACTTTCGCGGTCAAGGTCGGTCTGAGTGATCCTCCCCCGGCAATGCGGCTTGGCGCAACAGTGACAGGGCGCATGGAAGTCGATTCCGTTCCCATCATCGACATCCCCGCAACGGCGCTGACGAAATTCAATAGTCAGCCGGCGGTCTGGGTCGTCGATCCGTCGAACCGCACTGTCTCAATGCGCAGTATCGACGTGCTGCGTTACGACCCGGCAAGGGTCACTGTCTCGGGCGGGCTTACGGTCGGAGAAGTAGTCGTCACCGCCGGCGTGCAGGCCCTGCATCCAGGCCAGAAGGTCCGCCTGCTCGGGTCGGAGCCGTAATATGGGCTTCAATCTTTCGGAGTGGGCGCTCAACAACCGATCACTGACCGTCTACCTGATGATCGTGGCAGTCCTCGCCGGCCTTTTTGCCTTTGTCAGGCTGGGGCGCAATGAAGACCCTTCATTCGTCATCAAGACAATGGTGGTGCAGGCTGCATGGCCCGGCGCCAGTGTTGACGACACGCTCAAGCAAGTCACCGAGCGGCTCGAGCGCACACTGCAGGAAACACCAAAACTTGACTTCTTGCGCAGCTTCACGCGCGCCGGCGTGACCACAATCTTCGTCAATCTCAAGGACAATACGGCTGCCAGGGAAATTCCGGACATCTGGTACCATGTCCGCAAGAGCATCGGCGATATGCGCCACACCCTTCCCGTGGGCGTCATCGGGCCGGGCTTCAACGACGAATTCGGCGACACGTTTGGGATCATCTACGGTTTCACCGCCGACGGCTTCACCCACAGAGAGCTTCGCGACTATGTAGAGGACGTTCGCTCGAAGCTGCTGCACGTGCATGACGTTTCGAAGATCGAAATTCTGGGGGCCCAGGATGAAAAAATCTTCGTCGAATTCTCGATAGAAGAACTGGCCAGCCTTGGCATCGACCGTTCCGCTTTGGTTTCGGCGCTGCAGGCGCAGAACGTCGTGCAGCCGGCGGGTACGATACAGACCGGGAACGAAACTCTGTCACTTCGTGTGTCGGGGGCGTTCCGGTCCGAGCAAGACGTGGCGAACCTCAATTTCTCGTTCGGCGGGCGCATGCTGCGCCTGAGTGACATAGCGAAGATACGACGCGGCTTTGCTGATCCTCCGCAGCCACTGTTCCGAGTCAACGGTCAGCCAGCCATCGGTCTCGCCATTGCCATGCGCGAGGGTGGCGACATCTTGGCTCTCGGCAAAAACATCACGCGCGCGGTTGCCGAAGCCACGGCGAATTTGCCGGTCGGCATAGAAGCGAAGCTCGTGGCCGACCAGGCAGCAACAGTCGATAGCGCCATTTCTGAGTTCATGACGTCGCTGTGGCAAGCAGTTGCGATCATCCTTGTGGCGAGTTTCGTCAGCCTCGGTGTCCGTCCCGGTCTGGTGATCGCGACTGCCATCCCCCTGACGCTCGTCGTGGTCTTTTCCGTGATGCAGATATCCAGCATCGACATGCAACGCATCTCGCTGGGCGCGCTCATTATCGCGCTTGCTCTGATGGTCGACGATGCAATGACGACCACCGACGCCATGCTTACGCGTTTGGCGCAAGGCGACGACAAAGTGCAGGCCGCGACCTTCGCATTCCGTACCTATGCCTTTGCGATGCTCGCCGGGACACTGGTGACGATCGCAGGCTTTGTCCCCGTTGGTTTCGCGGCCAGTGGCGCGGGTGAGTATACATTTACACTCTTTGCCGTCGTCACGATCGCATTGATTGCGTCCTGGTTCGTCGCCGTTCTGTTCGCCCCGCTGCTTGGGGTCGCCATTCTGACCCCTCCCAAGACTGCGAAATCATCAGAGCCCGGTTGGGTATTTCGGACCTATCGGGCATTCCTCACTGCGGCACTGCGTGTGAAATGGCTGACCCTCGCGATAACCCTCGCGCTGTTTGCGGCATCCATACTCGCGATACGGCTTATCCCAAATCAGTTCTTCCCCGCGTCGGATCGGCCTGAACTGCTGGTCGACATGACGCTGCCGCAGAATGCTTCGATCTTCGCCAGCGAAACTGTCGCGCGCCGTTTCGACGAGGTCCTTAAGGATGACCCGGATGTCGCGCGCTGGAGCACCAACGTCGGGCGCGGCGCAATCCGGTTCTATCTGCCGTTGAACGTCCAGCTTCCGAACAACTTCTTCAGCCAGGCGGTCGTCGTCGCCAAGGACGTCCCCGCGCGCGAGCGTCTGAGAGAGAAGCTTGAGAAGATTTTGGCGAACGAATTCCCCAGTCTCACCAGCCGTGTGTCAACGCTGGAGCTCGGCCCGCCCGTCGGATGGCCCGTGCAGTATCGTATCAGCGGACCAGAGATCCCGCAGGTGCGAGACATCGCCCTGAAGCTGGCCCAGGTCGTTGCAACGAATCCTCAGGTCGTTCACGTCAATTTCGACTGGTTCGAGCCGGCGCGGCAGGTGCGTATCCAGATCGACCAAAACGAGGCACGCCTGTTGGGCTTGAGTTCGCAGGCGCTCGCGGGTGTGCTCAATACGGTCATCTCAGGTAGCGCCGTCACTCAGGTACGCGACGACATCTATCTGGTCGACGTCATCATGCGCGCGACCGACGAGCAGCGCGTTTCGCTCGAAACGCTACGCTCTATTCAAGTTCCGCTGCCGAACGGACGGACGGTACCCCTGAGCCAATTTGCGACATTCGCATACGATCAGGAGCAACCTTTGGTCTGGCGTCGCGACCGCGTTCCGACCTTGACGGTGCAGGCAGATGTCAAAACAGGCGTGCTCCCGGAAACCGTGGTCGACGCATTGGCGCCGTCCATAGCGGAGCTGTCCAAGACGCTGCCGCGACCCTACCAGATCGTGGTCGGCGGCGTCGTTGAGGATAGCGCGAAGGCGCAGGCCTCGGTGATTGCGGTCGTGCCGGCGATGTTCATCATCATGTTCACCGTCCTGATGGTCCAGCTGCGGAGCTTCGCGCGTCTCTTCATCGTTCTCAGCGTCGGACCGCTCGGATTGATTGGCGTGGTTGGAGCACTGTTACTGTCCGGCAAACCGCTCGGATTTGTCGCGATCCTAGGCATCCTGGCGTTGCTGGGGATGATCACAAAAAATGCCGTGATCCTGATCGGGCAAATTGAAGCCGAGCGGAGCGAGGGCAAAAGCGTTTGGCAGGCAACGGTCGACGCGAGCAGCACGCGCTTCCGCCCCATCATGCTGACGGCAATCTCGACAGTCCTCGGCATGATTCCGATCGCCCCGACAGTATTTTGGGGGCCGATGGCTTTCGCGATTATGGGAGGATTGTTGGTTGGAACAATTCTCACGCTGATCTTTTTGCCGGCACTGTATGTGACCTGGTTCGGCGGAAAAGAAAATTCCTCAGAAAGTCCAGCGCGTGCGTGAGGCTACAAAAGAGGTAACCGCAAACGACCGTTTACACACATTTTACTGCTTAGACACCCGATTTGAGCGCTCCGATCATGTCTGAACTTACAATCGTTCTCGTACTGCTCGCCGCCGCGATCGTAATGTTCGCGATCAACAAGCCTCGGCTGGATGCGGTGGCGCTGATCATGCTCGTGGTGTTGCCCTTCACGGGCGTACTCACGATGGGTGAGGCGCTCGCCGGCTTCAGTGATTCAAATGTGGTCCTCATCGCCGCACTGTTTGTGATCGGCGACGGTCTGGTGCGCACGGGCGTTGCACAGCGACTCGGCGACTGGCTGATCGCAAAAGCGGGGAGCAACGAAGTTCGACTGATCGTTCTTCTCATGATGGTCGTCTGCGCGCTTGGCGCGACGATGAGTTCAACGGCCGTCACAGCAATTTTTATTCCGGTTGCGCTACGCATTTCACAAAGCACCGGGATAGGACCAGGCCGTCTGATGATGCCGCTCAGTGTCGCCGCGCTCATTAGTGGCATGATGACGCTTGTTGCGACCGCTCCGAACCTCGTCGTCAACAGCGAACTCGAACGTCACGACGTGCCGGGCTTTCACTTCTTCAGCTTCACGCCTTTCGGGCTGCCCATCCTCGTTCTGGGCATCCTCTACATGACTTTCGCGCGCCGTTGGTTGCCCGACGCGGGCCGCCAGACGAAAGCCGCCGACCGCCCGAGCTTTTCCACCTGGATCGAGGAATATCGGCTTGCCGACCGCGAATACCGTTTGGGGATAACGGATCAGTCGCCGCTCATCGGCAAGACGCTTGAGAATCTGGAACTGCGCCAAACGTCCGGTGCAAATATCGTCGCCCTCGAACGTAACCGCGGATTGTCGCGCGAGATACTTCGGCCGTCCGCAAAAATGCAGCTGCAGGCAGGCGACGTACTGTTGATTGATCTTTTCGAACCTGGAAGCCACATCGAAGCGCTGCGCAAGCAGTACGCGCTTGAAGAAATGCCGCTGAGTGGAGTTTATTTCACAGACCGGTCGCAGGAGATCGGCATGGCGGAAGTCATCCTGCCTGCGAGCTCGGAGCTGATCGGAAAGTCAGTGGTTGAAGCGAGGTTCCGCAATCGTTTTGGAGTGACGGTGATCGGATTGCGGCGCGATGACGTGGCGCACGACCGTGATCTCCTGAACGAAGCGCTTGCGATTGGCGATACGCTGCTTCTGATCGGCTCATGGAAGGATATCGAAAGGTTGCGATCCGACACACGCGATTTGGTGATCATCAGACTGCCGGCTGAGCTCGCCGAGGTGCTTCCGGCGCCGAACAAGGCCCTGCACGCACTGGCCTGTCTGCTGCTCGTCGTCGGACTGATGGTGAGCGGCGTTATCCCGAACGTCCAGGCGGCCCTGATCGGTTGCCTGCTGATGGGCGCGCTGGGCTGCATCGATTTCGCAAGCGCCTACCGCTCGATCGACTGGAAGACCATCGTGCTCATCGTCGGCATGTTGCCATTCTCGATCGCCTTGGAACGGACGGGTGGCGTCGATCTCGCGGCCGATGGTTTGCGTGCATTGACGAGCGGGGCCGGAACGCACTTTTTGCTCGCCGCACTTTTCGCCATTACCGCGCTTCTGGGAATGTTCATCTCCAATACCGCCACTGCGGTGCTGATGGCTCCCGTTGCACTCGCGGTTGCCAAGGAGATGCACGTTTCTCCTTATCCCTTCGCAATGATCGTGGCGCTCGCCGCCTCGACGGCCTTCATGACACCGGTCTCTTCGCCGGTGAACACGCTGGTCGTTACTCCCGGGCACTACAAGTTCGCAGACTTTGTGCGCATTGGCGTGCCGTTTTCAATAATTGTGCTGATCGTTTGTGTCGTACTTGTCCCTTGGCTGCTGCCGTTGTGATGCGTGAGACAACCGCATCCCGGCATACCATGAAAGGAACGCCGTCATGAGCAAATCCCGCCGGGTAGTGAAGACGGAAACGTCGAAGACCGTGATGCAGAGCATTCTGGACACGGTCGAGAGAGTGGGGAACAGCGTCCCTCACCCGGTACTGATTTTCTTAATTCTCATCGCAATTGTGATCGTTCTGTCTCACCTCCTCTACATGATTGGGGCATCGGTTTCCTTTCAGGTCATCAATCCGGACACGGACAAGGTCGAGAGGGTGACAACTGCCGCCAACAGCCTGATGACGGGGGAAGGAATTCGTCACATCTACACGCGACTTGTTCCGAACTTCCTGGGCTTTAGCGCCGTCGGTCTGTTGATCGTTGCCATGATCGGCGTGGGCGTCGCCGAGGAAGCCGGGCTGGTGAATGCGCTGATCCGAAAGCTGGTGGTTGTCTCCCCGGCATGGGCCCTGACCTACATCCTGGCATTCGTCGGAATCATGTCGAGCATCGCGTCTGACGCCGGCTACCTTGTGTTGATCCCATTGGCGGGGACCGCGCTCATGAGCGTCCGCCGCCATCCATTGGCCGGGCTGGCGCTCGGATTTGCCGGCGTCGCCAGCGCATTCACCGTGAACATGTTGATCAAGCCGCTCGATGCCGTGCTCACGGAGATCACCAACGACGCCATTCACATGGTCAATCCCACTCTCTCGCTCGATCTGACGGCCAATCTCTGGTTTTCAATTGTGTCGGTTGCGGTCCTGACCATCGTGATCGCGCTGGTGACCGAACGCACGATAGAGCCCCGACTCGGCGAATATCACGAAGAGCAAGCCGAAGGGGACCTGCCGCCCCATGACCCCGGACGACTTTCTGCCGCAGAATCACGGGGGCTGCGTTACGCGGGCCTCGGATTCCTGGCGATCATTGTCCTGTTCGGACTGTTGACGATCCCATCGGGAGCGCCGCTGCGTAATCCAACAACGGGCACGCTGATCGGAAACTCGCCGTTCATGGCAGGTCTGATTGGCGTCATCATGCTGTTGTTTTTGGTGAGCGGAATCGCTTACGGCGTTGGCGCAAAAACGATCAAAAATTCGACCGATGTCATTAATGCCATGACCAAGGCGGTGTCGGGATTAGGTGGCACCATTCTCCTGTTCGTCGTCATCAGCCAGTTCGTGGACTACTTCAACTACAGCAACATGCCGACCCTCATGGCAGTCAAGATGGCCGACTTTCTCAAGAGCACGAACATCGGCGCGATATGGCTGCTGCTCGGCTTCATTATTGTGGTCGCGATCCTCGATCTATTCTTCACGCCCGCGATCGCCAAGTGGGCCATCTTCGCACCGGTCTTCGTGCCGCTGTTTGTGCAGTTGGCTGTCGATCCCGCCGCGGTCCTTGCCGCCTACCGGATCGGCGACTCGCCGATGAATTCGATCACGCCATTGAACGCGTACTTCGCATTGGTGGTCGGGTTTGCCCAGAAATACGACAAAAACGCCGGCGTTGGGACAGTCGTCGCACTGATGTTGCCCTACGTCATATGGATCACGGTCGTTTGGATGCTGCTCTTCGTTGTGTGGTACCTGCTGGGCCTCCCCTGGGGGCTGCACTGACGGATGACGCGTAACACAGAGTACTCGGAGGTTATCTATGACTGGCAAAACTCTGCCCCTGAATGTCAAAACTGCAGAATCCCATCTGATGAAATTCCTTTCAGTGGAAGGAGTCACAGGCGAGGAGAAAGCCATCGCAGCCGCTGTATCGTCCGAATTGAAAAAAGTCGGCGTGCCAGCGTCCGCTATCCGCTTCGACAAGGTGAACAAACGCATCAAGCTGCCGACTCAAACCGGCAATTTGATCGTCAACCTGAAGGGAACGCGCAAGGGTCCGCGGATCGCATTCTCCACTCATCTCGACACTGTGCCCCTATGCGCCGGCGCAAAGCCGAAACGCAAGGGTGACCGGATCGTGTCCGATGGCAAAACTGCGTTGGGTGGCGACAACCGTACAGGCTGCGCGGTGCTCGTGACGCTTGCCGAAACGCTGATCAAGCACAAGCTGCCTCATCCGCCGATCACGCTGCTCTTTACAGTGCGCGAGGAAAGCGGGCTGCACGGCGCGCGCGAGCTGGACGTCGACGAGTTGGAGGGTGCGACGATGTGCTTCAACGTCGACGGTGGACCTTCAGCCGAGTTGATCACGGGCGCCGTCGGTCAGGAAAACTGGGAGGCCGAGATTCTCGGAAAAGCCTCGCATGCTGGAGTGGCCCCGGAAAAGGGCATTTCAGCAACGCTGGTGGCGGCGACAGCGCTCGTCGAAGCCCAGCGCGGCGGCTGGGTTGGCAAGGTGACCAAACCGGAAGGGCAAGGAACCAGCAATCCCGGCATTTTCGGAGGGAAGGATGGCAAAGCGGCCGGCGACGCCACCAATGTGGTCACCGACTACGTTTACGTCAGGGGAGAAGCGCGAAGCCGCGATGAGAAGTTCGCGGCTGCGATCGCTTCGGCTTATGAGGAGGCCTTCAAGAAGGCCGAGACCGCCGTCAAAGATTCTGCCGGCGAAACGGCCAAAGTAAAATTCAGCAAGCAGCACTCATATCCGCCTTTCAATCTCGATGAGGAATCCCCAATCCTGACCCACGCCAAACGCGCTGCGGAGTCGATAGGCTTTGTCCCGAAAGTCGTTTTCTCGAACGGGGGCCTGGATGCCAATTGGCTTGTGAAGCATGGCATTCCGACCGTCACCTTCGGAGCGGGCCAGAACGAGGTTCACACGATCAAAGAGTATGTAGACTTGAAGGAATTTGCGAATGGCTGTCGCATGGCTGTGGCGCTGGCAACATGGGAGGGCTAGCCAAATCCACGAACCGCTCTGTGCAAAACTCAATCCGCAACTCGGCGCGCATTAAATTTTTTGACCGGTTGCATTCTGATCGGTGCGGTTTGCGGCTAACCAGCAATTCTTGCGGGAGCGGAGGCCATGAGTAACAGCGCAACTGTCTTCGCGATTGTAGCCGGCATCGTTGTTCTATTCGTCTGGAATCGCATTCCGGTTGTGCTGGTGGCGATCGGCACGGCGCTCGCATTGTACGCCACCGGCGTGCTTGATCTCGGGCAGTCACTCGCCGGATTCGGCGATCCCGCCGTTATCTTCATTGCATCTCTGTTCGTGGTCAGCGCCGGACTGGATGCGACCGGCGTGACGGCATGGGCGGGGCAGCTTTTGATCAACCAGGCGGGACAGAGCCGCGTTCGGCTGTTGGTCCTCACATCAGTGCTTGTGGCGTTGCTCACGGCGCTCATCAGCCTCAATGGCGCAGTTGCGGCGCTTTTGCCTGTCGTTATCGTCACAGCGATCCGTGTGGGCCGCTCTCCCTCACAACTGCTTATGCCGCTCGTATTTGCGGCTCATTCGGGGTCGCTGCTCGCCCTCACCGGCACTCCCGTAAACGTGCTCGTTTCTGAAGCGGCCGTGGACGCGGGTGGAGCACCGTTCGGCTTTTTCGAATTCGCTATTGTCGGCCTACCCCTGCTTGTTGGAACAATCGTAATCGTGGTGCTGTTTGGGCAACGCCTGTTGCCGGAGCGCGGTGGGCGGACGATCCCTGCCGACCTCAGCAAGCATGCCCGCACGCTTGTCGAGCAATACCGGCTTGATGACGGACTGTTCCAATTGCGCGTGCGTCCGCAGTCTCCGTATGTCGGTTCGCTGCCGACGGACGTGAACCTGAGCGGCTATGCGGGCCTGACCTTGGTCACGATCCAGGCCGGCACCGGCGGCGGACCGGTGCGGCAAAATGCAATCGCCCCGGGTGACATCCTGATCGTGCGTGGCAGCGCGGAAGCCGTTGGTAGTCTCGCTTCCGACAAGGTGCTGGCCTTGCGGACGGAGGATGCACCCGGAGTCACGGATACGCTGTTCAACCGGACCTCCGGCCTGGCGGAGGTGGTTATCCCGCCTCGCTCCGGCATGATCGGGCAAAAAGTATTTCCGGGCATGGTCACGCCCAGTGGCAATCTTGTCATTCTCGCCGTACAGCGGAGAGGCGAGAACCTGGGCCCGGAAGAAACTGTACTCGCGGCGGGCGACATGCTGCTGCTTCAGGGGACCTGGAAGGCGCTGGATGAGCATCTCGACGATCCTGACGTACTCGTCGTCGACTCGCCGGAGCTAGTGCGTCGTCAAGCGGTTCCGATGGGAACGGGTGCAAAGGAAGCGAGCGCCATACTTGTCGCTATGGTGATCCTGCTCGCGACCGGCGCCGTACCGTCGGTCATCGCCGGGCTGGTCGCTGCATGCGCTATCGTCCTGCTGGGAGTGCTCACAGTTGAACAGGCTTACCGCGCCATAAATTGGACGACTGTCATCCTGGTCGGCGCGATGATTCCGCTCTCGACCGCCATGGATACATCCGGTGCGGCGAAACTTATGGCGGGCGCGTTGATCAACCTCGTTGGCGATGCCGGTCCGTATGCCCTGCTCGCCGGGCTGTTCGTGTTGACGGCAATACTTGGACAGCTCATCAGCAACACGGCGACGGCACTTATTGTTATACCAATCGCGGTGGCGGCTGCGACCGAACTCGGAATGTCCCCACGACCCGTACTGATGAGCGTCGCCGTTGCCGCAGCGGCTTCCTTCCTCACTCCTGTTGCCACACCGGTCAACCTGATGGTGATGGGGCCGGGCGGCTATCGTTTCGGAGATTACTGGAAGCTCGGATTGCCGCTGCTCCTGCTTTTTTTCGTCGTGGCAACGTTCCTTGTTCCCGTATTCTGGCGATTCTGATTCAGCGGTTGAGTGGTAATGCCGTCTTTCCGCTTTCTCAGAACCGTGCAGTGACGGAACCAACGACCCGGTTGGCCGTAGCGAAGCCGGAGCCCGCCGTGCCGGTAGCTGCCGAGCCACCCAATACGTCGCGGTGCATGTAGACATATTCAAGTCCGACATCGAGCCATCCTGTCGCTACAGTGTTGCCACGCATTTCCGCGAACGGACTCCAGATCAGGTTGCCGATCACTTGCTGCATTGAGTTGTTCAATAGAACGGCTGAGGATGATCCCGGCACAAACATCAGCGCGTACGCCGGGTATTCCTGCCAAGCCGCGGAATAGGCGAAGTTGCTGCGAAGCTGTGGCGTCCAGAAACGCCGGTAAGCCGCGGTCACGCCATAGGTTGTGAGCGGGTCGAGGGAAAAGTCGGTGGTTGTGCCGGGCAAGCCGATGTTGGACAGAGCATCCTGACCGAAGGTATTGCCGCCGAAATAGCGCCCGATGCCTTGTCCATAATAGGCCATGCCAAGCAGTTCGTCCGGGCCAAAAGCCGCGGACAACCACCGCATCGGAAAGCGGGCTGTTCCAGCCACTCCCCAACCGACGGCGTCTTTCGTGAGCGCCGGTGGCGCGGCAGCGGTCCCCTCAGTGCGGACGCTGAGTTCTCTCAACAGGCCCCGCATGTCGAGGAGCAAGCCGTTATTGGTGTACGAGAGCCGCCCGAGCAGGTCGGGCAATGAAGTAAACGCCGGGCTGAGCCCGGAAAAACCGGTCGGCGTGCTGTTTTGTGTGAAGACGCCAGCCACCGAGGTGTATTGCGTATCCGGCATTTCGAGCGAGACTTGGCCCGTCAAACCTGGCGCCAGCGTTCCGGTCGCGCGAATTTGCGGTTGACGCACGAACGACTGATTGAGATTGGTCGAGAAGTTCACCGTTTCGTACACGCCCTCGTTCCACAAGCTGTTCGCCTGGCCGATCAGCACGCGAAACTGTTCGGTGCCGAGTTCGCCCCAGGCCTGGCGTAAGCGAAAAGTCGCGTTGGTGGAGGTCGGCGCGCCGCCGCCGAAGTCACCCTCCAAGCGGGTTTCGAGCGTGCCCCAGCCTGTGAGTGTCCGTGTGTCGATGCCCAGGCGGCTGAAACGAGCCGACAAACCGAAATCGCCTCCCTGCATGGCGGCAGGGCTATTGGCGAGTGGAATCGTTTGCACGGTCGGCGCGTCGGTCTGATTACGGGCATTAAAATCGCGGTAGCCATTGACGTTTGCAAAGCCGTAGACGCGCACTTCGGATTGGGTGCCGGGAATGCGGAGTGAAAGGCCGGGAAGATCGGAGCGCAACGCGTCATCGCCCTCGCCGCCCTCGTTCGGACGACCCATCGGCTCGGGGGGAAGCAGGCCGGGAATGTTCGTAACCGGAGGCTGCTGTGCGTAAGCGGGCGTGCTGGCTACCGCCTGCGGTGGCGAAGATCCGGTGGCCGTGCGCGACCTAGTCGACTCTGTTGCCGCCTGATTGGCGGTGGCTAAGCGTTTTTTTTCCGCCCGCTCGCGTCCTTCAAGTTCATCGACGCGGCGTTGTAACGCATCGATTCGTCGAATCAGATCTTCCATAGACGGTTGCTGCGCCGTGGCTGAGCCAACAAACGGAATGGCGGTCGCAGTGATTGATAGTGCTGCGCAAAATGCCCCAACGCGAAGTGGTGTCATTGGCTCGCCCCCTATGTTTTGCCGCGATTACGTGGCCGGCGGATAGATAAAAAGAACGAAGCAAAGGTGCAACGCTACGGACGCTCACACTTCCGGTGCCGAGACAAACAGATCCATGCCCAGGCGCTGGGAAAGAAACTTGGCGGCGAGCTGTCCTTTGACGCTGTTACCGGCGCCATCGAGCGGCGGCGCGAACGTACCCAGTCCGCCTTTGCCGGGCGAGACCGTAACGATTCCGCCGCCAATACCGCTCTTGCCGGGAAGGCCAATGTCGTAGAGCCAATCGCCCGAAGTCTCGTACAGCCCGGCGGTCGTCATCACCGCGAGAGCATAATGGCAGACGCTCGGGTCAACGACACGCTTTTTGGTGAGCGGATTGACTCCCCCGTCGGCCAAAGTAGCACCCAT